>Ga0315907_10000104_pt1 | contig 116807 bp, 146 predicted proteins | sample LakEriMetagenome_3_FD_203525 | JGI IMG/M metagenome (GOLD analysis project Ga0315907, IMG submission 203525) | Freshwater fungal communities from buoy surface, Lake Erie, Ohio, United States - Buoy 12 MA123 | ecosystem: Environmental > Aquatic > Freshwater > Lake > Lake biofilm | place: USA...
TAATCATTTTTTGTTAAAAATTAATATTATTCATACATATTTATTCATTTAAATAAGTAGACAAAATAACACCCAAAAACTTATGTAAAGGATTAGTTCATCAACATATACAGCGATTCGGGTTATTACACCTTCTATTGGCATTTGCCTTCTCTATACATCAAATCATAACTAGCTTTACACAAGTTTTTGAACGGTGACTACATATAATATCATACATTCAATTAGATTGAATATACTTAGTGATACTATCATAACCACGGTTAATAATTATTATTATAATCATTAATCATTTTTTAACAAAAAATAATATTTTTAATACAAATAAAAATAAAATAACTTTTGTATTATTTTAATAATTTTTTTATAAAAAATGAAACCGTTATTTTTATGTAACTATTACCAACTTAAAGTTAGGTCAAAGCTTTCAAATGACTTCTTACATTATTAAAGACGTCGCGGCATTCTTTGATTACGGAACCGACAATGTGATTATTCACAGGATTGAAGGTAATACGGATTTAGACAGGACTAGCTATTATGCAATTTCAACTGATAGCGAAAACGGACCCACAAACCCAAACTATTATCTAATGGATGAAAATGAAAAAATTCATCAATTATTTAATAGGCTGAAAGAATGCGGATCCGGGATTGTCAAGACCCCGAATGAACCCTTTCTGTTCAAACTTGTCGCTCCAAAGTTTTACGAAGTCGCAAAAAAGAAGGAAGACCAGAAGAAAGGATTGCGTGTTGCACTTGTATATGACGAAAACCCAATTGGTGTTGAGTATATCGATGACATTTCCAAACTTCCGTTAAAGGAATATGAGGACTTGTTCAAACATTACGAACAAGAGGGGAAGGGAGGTTTCCCGATCTTCTAAACAAGGACAGCCACAAGCCAAAAAATGACAAACGTAGAGAAATCTATTTTTGTCATTTATTTCCAAATTTTTGTTAAAGAAATTGATAGTAATGACAAAAACTAGATTTCTCTATTTTTTGTCATATATAAATATATATTTAGTCGTCTCTTATCATTTCAAGTTCGTATTTATTAACCCACGCTCTTTTCTTTGTAATGACATCTTCGACCAAATAATAATCGTTAATAACGGTTACCCATTCGACAATTGCGTCTTTGTAAATTTCATCCTTCACATAAAAATCGTATTTGATTTTATATAGGCGCGTCATCTTTGACTAAGATAAATATAAATCATATATCTATCAATTTTTATTTATTTTACTTAAGTTTAATGCATAATTATTTTATAGAAAATACCAATAATGATTTTAGAATATTTAAAAGGTTATAAAAGAAATCTAACATTTGGTTTTATTTCAGGCATTTTATCCTCAATTATGTTATCATATATTCCAAGCATCTATTCTAAGATTGTTCAACATTTGGTTAATGGTAATGACAATGGTAATTGGAATGGTAATGACAATGGCGATGAAAACTTAAATAAATATTTGATATTATATCTTTTTTATAATATAAGTTCTAATGTATTTGCTGGAATAAGGGGAACTATTTTTACAATTAACATAGAATTGGTAATAAATAAAATAAAAGAAAAGATATTAAATCTTTATTTTAGTAAAGATCTTATTTATTATGATAATAGAAAACTTAATGAAGTAAGTAATATTTTAATATCAGATGCTAGATTAGTTGGTGACATATATTTATTAAATAGTAATGTATTTGTAAGAAATTTAACACAATTTATAACGATTTCTTATATCCTAATTCCAACATCATTTATTTTATATCTAATTACATTATCATTAACCGTATTACATATTATAATTGAAAAAATATATATGCATTATATTTATGAAAAGATTTCAACAGAGACAAATGAAATTTCAATAAAACAGAATAACATGATATCAGAATATATAAATAAAATTGAAACTTATAGAAGCCTTTATTTAGAACCTGCATTAAAAAATAAATGGAATGAAATAAATAATAAATATTTAAATCTAAAAAAGAAAGATGCAATTTGTTATGGGATCAATCTATTAATTATCCAAACTTTAAATGAAATAATGAAAATTATTATAATTGTATTAGGTAATTATCTTAATTATTCAAATGATATTATCCTAATTTTCATATTATATAAATCATATTTTACAGGTATTATAAAAGAAATTAATGAAATGAAAAGAAATATAATAAGAAACAAAAAATCAATTGTTAATATTACTGATTTTATGAATGACAATGACAATGACAATGATGGTTATTATGTTCCAGCTTATAATTTTAATCCAAATATAGAAATAAGAAATTTAAGATTTTCATATGATAATAAAACAGATGTTATAAGCGATTTAAATTTAACTATTCCAAATAATCAGATAATTGGATTTAAAGGAAAATCCGGAAATGGAAAAAGCACATTATTTAAACTATTATTAGGATTTTATAAATCTCAAATAAAACAAGGAGAAATATTATTTGATGATATCAATATTCATCATATTGACAAAATTTATTTTTATGAAAAATTAATATCATTTGTTGGTCAAGAACCAGTATTATTAGAAGGTTCAATAAGAGATAATATTATTAATAATGTAACAATATTTGACCCTTATTTATATAACCTAATATTACCTTTAATAAGTGATTTTTATGGTAATGATAATGGTAATGATAATGGTAATGATAATATTAAATTATCAGGAGGACAAAAACAAAGGGTTTGTATATGCAGGGCATTGATGAGAAAGCCAAAGATATTATTATTAGATGAACCAACATCTGCATTAGATACTGAGAATATCAATAAATTTATTAATTTAATTCAAAAGATATCAAAGGAATATAAGATGACAATAATGATTATATCACATGATGATGAATTATTATCAATTTGCAATAATATTATATATATTTAAATTATAAGATGAATAATGATTCGGATGATGATATATCTATTCCAGTAGTAAGAAATAGTTCTGTATTTGATGATATTACAGAAACCAATTCAAATATAAAATATAATGTCAGAATTATAAATTCTAATATTACATTTCATGAACATATAACACCATTATATTCAAGTCAAGATAATCTAGAAAAAATTGATAACATTCAATTGTGGGCACAAGAGATATTTCGAAATCAGCATAATTCTTTTTTGAAAATAAATAATGTTTATGTTTATAAAAATAGCAGATCTAACGATGATTATATTGTTGAACATAATGTAAAATCAATAAAAATTGAAAATTTATCAACATTTATCGCAAAAATAAATGAATGCTATAATTACAAAAATAATTTATACATATCAGAGGTATATGTGAAGAAACCTTCAATTACTCCAATAATATATATATTGACTTATCCAAATATTGAATATATCAAACATATTATTTCAAATAAAATAGAAACTCTTTCTAAAGTAAAGATTATTCAAATCGTTAATTTAAAGAAATTTAGTATAAATATATTATTTGCCTTAGTCAATTATTTAAAGAAAATACAATTGACATTTACAACTATTAATGAAGCGATGATATTATCAGAAATTCAAAGCTTATCGCAACAAGAAAAATTATTATTAATTGATTATAAAACCTCTTCATTACCTAAAGAAGTTAAGGAATTGATTAGAAGTCAATAATATGTTCTTTGACATCATGCGCAATCTTTATTTTTTTTAAATTTATGCTAAAGCAAGATGATAAATGCTTGCCTATCCATAATTTTATAGAGGTATTAAAATGATCATTGTTATTTTTGTGTTCATTTTTAGTATTTAGAGGATATAAACCATTTTTATAAGATAATCCAGGATGTAAAATTGGATATCTATTTAAATATAAAAATGGAATTCTTTCATAAACAAATGGATGGCTAGAAAAACTGGGTCTTCCAAAAATCTTTTTAATATTAGCATCGTCTAATGTGCTATTATACTCCACATATTTCCAAATATGTTTTTGTATTTCAGCATCATCATCAATAATTTCTTTGCATTTATGAAAAAACTGAATATATTCTATCATTATTTTTGGTCGTGTAATCCAATAATTGCAATAAAATTGAATAAAATTGCTTTTTAAATAATTATCAGGAAATCCTAATTTTTGAAATAGCCGATTTAAAATGATATTATTCAAAGGTTGTCTTCTGTCAATATCATTGATATGATCCATGCTATCAATAACAAAGAACGGAACAACATCATATATTTTCTCATTTTTAAGAAAGATGGCTAATTTATCCATATCAGGTAACATAATCTTATCTTTTGCTCTCCATGATAATGTCCCGACATAATCATAATCCTTCCATTCATCATAATGCTCAATTAGCCATTTATCATACATATAATTTTCAAATAAAAGAGTTGCAGGCAATATAACTATTTTAGCCCATTTATAATTTCCAAATAATGCCATTGCATTATGTAATGTTTCGTTGTCATAACCTAAGATATATATAAGAATATTTGCTTTTTCTTCTTCAGCCATTAATATAAATATTAATATAACATTGGTTTTTATATATATGTATTGATTTTATAAAAAAATAGTAAAAAATGATTAATTAATTATTATTAGATGTTATCTATATCACAGTTAGATCTATAATCATCAATGTCAAGCAGTTTGATCGCTCGTCTCTTGAGTTTCGTTTCTACGCAAACGACAGAACCTTCAAAGAAAGAACTTACAGAAGCCGTTAAGGAAGTCTATAAGGAGAAAGCTAAGAAGGAGAAGTCGGAAAGTGCAGGAAAGGAAAAGAAGAAGCGCGAACCTTCTCTTTATAATATTTATTATAAGACGAAGGCGGCAGAAATCAAAGAGCGCGAAAAATCCTTGCCGAAAGAAGAGAGGATGACTGCGAAAGCAATGATGAGTTATATTGCTAACAAGTGGCAAGAAGAGAAGAATGCTGAAAATTTCCAAGATGCCAATGATGAAACATTGTCAGAAACTGAAGTCGAAGTTGTCGTTAAAGCTCCTGCAAAGAAAGGCAAAGACAACAAGAAAGACAACAAGAAAGGCAAATAGGATAATTTGAAGTAAAAATAACAGAAATCTAAAACATTTTTGTTATTTAAATATAGATGGCAGAAGAATATAGTCTTGGAAAACAATTAAATTGTTTGTTTGGTCATTGCAACGCTGAAATAAAATTAATGACAGCAATGACAATTAAACAAATACCGGAGAAATCTAAAATAATGAAAGAATTCAAAGAAGGAAAGCTAAAGAAAGCAGAGTATATTAAACAAATGATAAAGCTTGAACAAAAATTATATATTTCTAAAGATTTTAAGAAAATGGGTGAATGTGCATTAAAAAATTGTGGAGATTTGATGAAATATAAATTAGACAATATTTTAATAAAACTAAAAAAATCTAAGATGATAAAACCGGTATATTCAGTTAATGATTATACAAAAATTCATTGGATGGAAAGAAAAAATATGATGGAAACAGAATTTAAGGAAAAGTTGAAATAAAATAATTAATTATTTATTATGTCATTCTTTTCTAAATTTTTGTTATTAGGATTAACGATTATTTCATATTCTGATTGTTTCATGTTGCAACCTTATAAATTAATAAAACCATCTAAATTATCAAGATCAAACACACCATTATATCTATCAAATAAAAATAAAAATTCATCTAACTATCTTAAATTAAATGACGATGATGGTTCATCATTTAATAATAAAAATTTGTTTTTTAATTTAAGTGAATATAATTTTAAACTACAGCAATTTTTAAATTTATCTGAAAATGGTAATGAAAATGACAATACCAATGACAATACTAATGACAATACCAATGACAATACCAATGACAATACCAATGACAATACCAATGACATCAATAAAAATATAACTTTAGCTAGTAACAACAATAATAACAATGATTTTTATTATAAGCCAGTGCATATGTTTGGATTATCTGAATATGATTTTATCTTATTGAAAATAGTTATTATAACTTTGATCAATGCTTATATTATAGCTTTGATTGTTGATTTTAGTTTATATCAATTACTTTTGATCCATTACTAAACATTTTATGGAGAAGAGAGGCGAATTTAGAGGTATCAGGATTATTCAATTTGAATATTTTTTTATTTCTGCAAAAATTTTGAATATTAATTTTATCAATATTATCTTTTAAAAGAAATATAGCATTTTTATTATAAGATAAATGAAACCAATTTATTTTATCTTTATTTTTTTCTAATAGATGAATGGCATTGGGATTTAACGAAAGATTTTCCCAATGAATTTTATCAACATTGGCTTCCAATAATGGAACAGCATTTTTATTCAAAGATAATATATTCCAATTGATTTTATCTTGATTGGCATTTAAAATAGCAAAGGCTCCTTTATTTAAACAAAGATTATCCCAATCAATTTTATCAAGATTAGCTTCTAATAATGGAATAGCATTTCTATTCAAAGATAATGAACTCCAATTAATTTTATCAGGATGAGAATTTAAAATATATATTCCATTGATATTCAAAGAAAGATTGAACCAATTAATTTTATCAATATTGGCTTCTAATAATGGAATTGCATTTTTATTGAATGAGAGCATATCCCAATCAATTTTATCAACATTGGCTTCTAAGATAAGAATTGCATTTTCATTAAATGAAAGATTATACCAATCAATTTTATTTAAATTTTTATTGATCAAAGAAATAGCATTTGTATTAAATGAAATATTGGTCCAATCAATCTTATCTTCATTGGCTTCCAATAATGAAATTGCATTTATATTTAAGGAAAGTTTAGCCCAATGAATGTAATTTTGATTATTTTGAAGGAAAGATACAGCATTTTTATTTTGAGACAATTCTGGACATTTAAACAATTTTTCTTTATTAATCCATTCTAATAATATATATTCTGGTTTTATTACAAAAGATGATATTAGATTGCAAATATCTAAATTTAAATTATTCATATAAATTAGAATAATTGATATTATTTATATAAAATGAATAATGACGCATTATTATTAGTTAATTTGGCAAAAGCTAGACGAGAAAGATTAAAACAGCTTTTATTAACAGCTTATAGAAAAGCATATCCAAAACAAATAAGAGATGGAGAACCATTGCCACCAAAAAATCTAGAATATATTGTTCAAAATAAAATGCATTTAGAAATGCAATACATCACAAACATATATTCAATTATAAATAATTTTATGAATTATGTTTGTGATCCAACATATATGGAAAATGAAATTAATGATTTATTTAAAAAACTTGTTAAACAAATTGATAAATTTTTGGGAGAAAGAAATTATAAATATGGAATATCTGGTTCGAATGCATGGTATAATTTCTTTGGAGATATAGCGCCTGCATTATCTGATTATGAATTATCGGCAATGAATAAATATAATACCAAAGAATATATTTATGTTGTTAGAAATACATCAGAAGAAAGATTACTTTTATTTAAAGTAGCAATGATAGATGCTCTAAAAAAAATAGCAGATTATTTAAATATGTATGTTCAAAAGTCATTAGGGGAATTAATAGATAGTGATGAATTTTCTTATTTTAGGGGAAAAGAAATATTTGTAGGTGTTCAACCATATACTAATAAAAAAATGTTATTAGATAACACATTTTCTTTTTCAATAAATTTATATATAGCAAAACCAGATACAGTAATACCAGAAAATGAAATAATAGTTGATAGAAATTTTAGTAATGATGTAATTCTTTATAATCAATTTGTGAATGAATATACTAAATTAAATGAAAATGTTAAACGTAGAAAAGGCATATATTATACACCTAAAAAAACATTTCAATTATCATCATACATTGGAAAATATAAAATAATGCAAAAAAGATATATTGATAATTATTTTAGATTTGTTTATGATCCAATACCTGGAGGAATTCAACAAATTGAAGTTGAACCAGAACAACCAAAAGTAGAAAGAAAAAAGAGAAAAACAAGAGAAGAAGAAATGGAAGAAGAAAAAGAGGAAAAATATGCAAAAGCATTAAATATAGAATTGCAAAGAAAAGGACGAGCGGCAAGAGCTATGTTAAGAGAGCTTGCAAGAAGGGATGGTCCAACTATTACAACTATTAAAGATGAAAATGAAATTACAACAGGCGTTAGCGATATGATGACTGGAGGAAGAAGACATAAAAAAAACTTAAAGAACAAACAAAAAAAAGGAGGAGAACCAGATGATGATAAAACTAATTTTATAAAAATTAAATTATTTACATTTTCATTCAATTATTTTAATAAAATAATAAATCCTGGAATGACAATTATTGAAACAGAATTAGAAGAGAAAGAAACTATTTTATTTGATAATTTTGATAAATTATTGGCAATAAAAGAAGAAAATAAAGAACAATATTTTGGATTAGAAGGATTATATATTTTAAATAAAATTATGCAACAGAAGATTTTTATACAAAGAAATAGATACAATCCATATAAAATAAGAAGTTTTATATTTGACAAATATATTTTTAGTGAATATGATCCACAACCAGTTAAAAAAATAGAAAAAATGTGGTATATAACTGATTTATTTGAAAAAACATTTAAAAAACAAAATATTGTAAAAGAATTTGTTTATGATAATATGAAAAAAGATATATTAGATTTAGATCAAAATTTGAATGAATTCAAAGAAATGATAGAAAGTAATGTAATTGAAGTTTTGCGACCTTATATCAATAAAACTATTTTAAATATAAATGATCAACTAAGCACAATGGAATTTAACATGGTTGATGCTGATAAATCTGAGACTGAAAAGAGCAGAGGAGATGATAAATTAACAGGCGTTTTTATTTTAGGCGGAGATGCTTTGAGAAGATATAAATATGATGCAACTCAAACTAAAGATATTGATGCTAAAATATATATACCAATGAAAATTCCTTATTCTGATAATGATCGAGTAAATGTTGATTCAGGATATCAAAATGAAGAAAAGATATTTAGATGTATAACAACTAATTTAATAAAATTATTGACTTATTTGGAAAATAATAAGAAAACATTATTTGAAGGATTGCAAAAGCCAGAAATAATCCACAAAGAAATTTTAGGTGGAGGAGATGATAATAAAGTTATTATAGATGTCAGTTTTATTACAGAAGATCCAAAAATGGTAAATTTCAAATTTAGAAAATCAGGAAAACCATATTTTCCAGCTGATTTATATTCAATTGATTATAAATGCATATTTAAATTAACATTAAAAGACAAAGTAATTAATGTACCATTAAATATTGCATTTATTGATATTGTAGTTAAACAAGAAGGGCGAAGAATGTATAATAATTTTTCTGTATTTGCTGAAAATAATTTGCCATTAGCTAAATTAGAATTTTTATTATCAGATTTATTACATACTTACAATGAAAATGATTTATCATTATTGCGATTTTTTGCAGGTAAAAGTGATAAAGATTATGGACGATTAAAATTATTATGGAATTTATATTTTCAACAAAAATCAGAAACGCCAATATATTCAATAGATACTCAAAATGTTATTAGTTTTACAAGCGAAGCCAATAAGCAAATAAATCAAAAGTTAAATTCAATTGCAGATTATACAATTAATGAAAGTAGTGATAAATTATATATATCAATAATGCAAATAATAAATGAATTAATTCAAGCAAGAAAAATTAATAATATTAAACAATTTGGAGATTATGAAAATCCAAATTTATTTGATATTGTTCAGCCAGCGCCTGTTGCAGATCCTTCTCTACCAGTAACAGGAGGACGTTTTGAAAATTATGAACAACAATTATTAACTTACGATGATTCTAAAATAAGAAGTAGTAAAAAATATAATAAATATGTATCACTGCCAGTAAAAGTAGATGAAAAAGTTAATATTGATTATAGATATAATGAAAATGCATTAACAAAAGATTTAATAAGTTTGATGAATTTATCATTTAGAGAAATGGAGCAAAAAATTGCATTTGTTGATGATAAAGATATTGAAACTTATGGTAATCTACAAAATTTTAACAATAAATTTTATTCTGAATTTGCAGAAATCTTAAAGCCTCAATATAGATTAAAAAATGACAATGTTATGGAATTGCCATTTATTACAAGATTGGTTCGTAATATAAAAAGACTAGATGAAAATACCGATATCTTTTTTGGTAAAAAAAAGATGTCTGAAAAACTTTCATCAAAAATAAATAAAACATTAGATGAAGAAGAAAAAGAAGAAGAAGATTACAATTAAAAATGACAAAAATTAATTTGTCTAAACTACACCATCTCCATTAAATAACCTCGAAGAACTTCAAAGCCTTTTTGACGAGCTTTAGAGCAATCATGAGATAGACAGCTATCATAATTTCCTGCGCATGAAACCGATGATTGGGATTAAAACACGGCAGGTCATTTATAAATGTCTTGAAATTAGCGATGATGAGTTTCATGATGAGAACCTGGAGAAACATATGAATATTGTCGAATGTGAGCAACTTGGTCAGCGTTTTTGTCGGCATCTTTGGGATCATGTTTGATGATAAAATTAATTAAAAAAAAATAAATCATTTTTAAAGCATTTTCTATTATTTTAAAACAAATTTATTTTTATAAATATTTGTCAATAATTTTGACACCTATTATCATGAGAATGAATGATAGAAGTTCTCTTACAATAAAATATTCATCCATTACAAATGTCCAATTCATAAGCATTCCGCAACTAATAGACAATATAATAATAAGAATAATTTCAAAGATAACGATGCATTCATTTGACATAGCCATAATTTTCTTTATAGACAATTTAAAATGAATAATAATATAATCATTTTTTTTATAAAAAAGTGATAATCATTGTCATTATCATTATCATGTTACCTATGAAATTGTTAGATTGGATTGATCCTAATAAATTGAATAGATATTGTTTGTATAAAAATCCAAATGCTATTGATTATATTATGAAATTTAAAAATGATATTAATTGGGCGTTGTTAAGTTCAAATCCAAATGCTATTGATATTATTAAAGAAAATATGGATGATATTTGCTGGTATGGAATTTCAGTTAATCCAAATGCCATTGATATTATTGAAAAGAATTTAGATAAAATTAATTGGCATCTGTTTTCATCTAATCCAAATGGTATTCATATTCTCAAAGCCAATAGAAATAAAATACATTGGGCGAGTTTATGCACAAATACAAATTCAGAAGCCATTAAACTTCTTGAAAAGAATAAAAATAAGATTGATTGGTCTATGCTTTCTTTAAATCCCTCAGCTATTAAGCTACTTGAAATGAATGTTGATAAAATCTGTTGGAAACATTTAAATAAAAATCCGAATGCAATTAAGCTTCTTAAGGCTAATCCAGATAAAATTGATATGTCTTATTTGGTAGTTAATTCAAATGCCTTTGAAATTCTTGATGAGATAATAACAGAACTTGATAATTCATATGAATTGCTTTCAAGTAATACAAACATAAATATTATCAATCATTTAAAAGAAAATGAAGATAAGATTGATTGGGTTAATTTTTCATGCAATCCATCTATCTTTACATATGATTATGAGAAAATGAGAAATATGAATGTTGAATTAAAAAATGAGCTTTTCGCAAAAGTTTTGCATCCAAAAAGGATAATGAGATTAATTGAAGAATTTGGAGAAGAAATGATTTATGACATCTATTTTACAGAAGAATAAATATTAATTTTTGTATTAAAATAAAACCAGAGAAATAAAAATATGAATTTTTATATACAAATGCAGGTCCTAGGCACATCAAAATGCTTCCAAAAAAAATGTTAGAGTGGGTTGTTCTTGAAGATTCTCAATATACTCAATCTATTCTCGACAATTATTATATTTGGCAAAATCCGAATGGGATTGACTTTTTTAGGGAAAACATCGGCTATAGTGACAAGTTATGGAAAAAACCGCGAAAAATTGACTGGCGTTGTCTATCGACAAATCCAAATGGGATTGATCTTATTTTGAAATATCCCAAAAACGTTGATTGGGTTGGTTTATCTCATAATCCTCATCCAGCCGCTGTTGAACTATTATTGACAAACCCAAAGAAAATTCATTGGAATACTTTTTCTATGAATTCGAATACTCGAGCTGTTGAACATATTCTTGCGAATAAAGATAGAGTTGTTTGGAAATATTTTTCAGCTAATAAGAACCCTTTGGCTGTGAAATTCTTGAAGGAGAACCCTAAGAAAATTTATTGGAAGACTTTTTCGGAAAATGAAGAAGGAATTGACATTCTTTTGCAAAATCCAAAAAATATAGATTGGCAACATTTTTCACTAAATGCAAATGCTGTTCCGTATTTGTTGAATAATCTTGATGCATATATCGATTGGTATTATTTGAGCCAAAATCCAGCCGCTATTTCTGTCCTCGAACAAAATCGAGAGAAAATTTACTGGCGAGAATTTGCATTAAATCCAGCGATCTTCACATATGATTATGAGGCGCTTAAAAACAGATCTTTGCAACTCAAGGAAGATATTATTGAAGCCGCTTTGCATCCCAAACGAATTTTTCATAGTGTAAAAACTGAGGAAGATCTGGAGGAGATGTATCGATGCTTCTTTGACGAGGAAGAATGAATAGTTAATGAAGATGTGACAAAAAAAACAAACTTAGAGAAATCTATTTTTGTTTTTTTTATATAAATAATTTTCGATAATTAAAAATAAGAAAAAATGAAATGTTATTTTCTTTTAATCTTGTAATAAGAAGATTGATGGCGAGTATTATTAAACAAAAGATACTTCATATCAATAATTTCAATATCTTATTGTTTAATTATAAACAGCTATTAGAAATATTTAAAAATATTGAAGAATTTATTGAAATTCAATATGACAAAAGAAATATAAATAAATATCAAAGAAATAATTATTTGGCAATTATTATTGATATTAAATTTAGACAATGCAAAAGACATATTGAATATTTCAAATTTAAAAGGATAGTAAAAATAAAATCACTACCTCTGTTTAATTATGATAGTGACAATGACGATGATTTAAAATAAGACTGAATTATATATATTAATGGAATTATTAAAATGGATAGATATAAACAATTTGAATTGGAGTGAATTATCAAAAAATTATAATGCAATTGAATTATTATATAAAAATCAAGATAAAATTAATTGGTTTGCATTATCAAAAAATATTAATGGATTAATAATATTAAAAGAAAATCCGGATAAAATCAATTGGACATTATTATCAGAAAATCCCAATGCCGTTGATTATCTTCTTACAGAAAAACCAGATAAAATTAATTGGTATATGTTTTCTAAAAATCCTAATCCAGAAGCAATAAATTTCTTAAAAAAAAATCCTGATAAAATTAATTGGTCAGGGTTGTCTATTAATCCAAATGCAATTGAGCTTTTAAAAAGGAATTCTTCTAAAATTGATTGGCATTTGCTGGGTTTCAATGAAAATGCCTTGATATTATATGATTTATATCCAGATAAAATAAATTGGACATCTGTTTCTGCTAATCCTGGTGCTATTTTTTTATTAGAAATGAATGAAAATAAAATAAATTGGAATTATCTTTCACGAAATCCAGCAGCCATTAACCTTCTTAAAAATAATCCCGATAAGATTGATTGGTGTGAATTGTCCTTAAATCCAAATGCTATTTCATTATTAAAAGCCAATCAAGATAAAATAAACTGGCATTATTTATCATCAAACCCGTGTGCAATTTCATTATTAGAAAAAAATATTGATAAAATCAATTGGTGTGAATTATCAAAAAATCCTGGCATTTTCAAAAAAAAAAGAAATATTGTAATACGAGTAATATCATATATCTATAAAAATATTGTTAATTTCTATAAATATTTTGACGATTGTCATTATAAAAATCAATACTATTGTAGTTATTATTGAGATTTATGATTATTATTCATCAAAATAGATATTATAAATTTCATCTTCTCCATATTCTGAAATTAATCGAAAAAGCCGTTTAGGATGAATAACGGCATTAATAATGTCTTCATTCAATTCTTCTCTATTTTTTCTAATTTTTTCATAATCATAAGTAAAAATAGCAGAATTACTTGAAAACAGTTCTTTATCAATTTTATCTTTATTATTTTTTAGATAGTTAATAGCATCTATTGATGTATTTGCTGAAAATAGTTTCCAATTTATTTTATCTTCATTTTCCAATAAAAATGATACGGCACATGGATTATATGATAAGTAATGCCATTTTATTTTATCTTTATTATTTCTTAACAAAGGAATAATTGCAGGATTTGGATTTAGGCATAATCGCCTCCAGCTAATTTTATTATAATTTTTCTTTAATAATGAAATTGCATTTGGATTTTTAGATAAATTGATCCAATCAATTTTATCAAGGTTTTTTTCTAATAATGCTATCGCTCTAGGATTTGTATTTAAGGAAAATTGACACCAATCAATTTTATCAAAGTTCTTTTCTAATAATGAAATGGCATTTGGATTAGCTGAAACAGAATTCCAAACAATTTTATCTGGATTGGCTTCTAAAATAGAAATAGCATTTGGATTATATCCCAATAAAAACCAATCAATTTTATCAATATTCTTTTCAAGAAGCTTAATAGCTGCAGGATTTTCAGATAAAATTGTCCATTTAATTTTATCGGGATTGGCTTCCAATAATGATATGGCTTCATCGTTTTTATTTTTATTTAAAATATACCACGAAATGACATTAAGATTATTTTCATTTTCTAAAAAATAGAATGCATTTGGATTTATATTTAAATAATCATCATCAATTAAATCAGGCGTAATCCAATCATATAATTTTCTTATAAACTTCATGTCTATTATAGCTATCATTATCATTATCAATAACAACAATCATTTTTTGTCATCATTATCATTGTCAAAAAAATGATTAATATTTATCTATAAACCATTAAAAAAGAGAATGAAAATATTAGATTGGATAATTAATAGCAATAAATGGACTTGGGATTATCTTTCCTTAAATCCAAATGCAATTCCTCTATTAGAAGCCAATCCGGATAAAATAAATTGGGACATGTTATCACAAAATCCAAATGCCATTTCATTATTAGAAGTCAATCAAGATAAAATCAATTGGTCTAATCTTTCATCTAATCCAAATGCAATGCCTATTCTTAAAGCAAATGAAGATAAAATTGATTGGTATTATTTTTCTTTAAATACAAGTCCAAAAGCCGTTGCATATTTAGAAGAAAATCCAGATAAAATTAATTGGTGTTTATTATCAAAAAATTTATCAGCAATGTCATTATTAAAAGCCAATCCAAATAGAATAAATTGGAATATGTTATCACAAAATCCAAACGCAATACCATTATTAGAAGCAAATTTTGATATGATATATTGGGCATTATTATCAAAAAATGAGAATGCGATTTCTATTTTAGAAGCCAACCCAGATAAAATAGATTGGGATTTCTTATCATTAAATCCCAGCGCAATTTCATTATTAGAAAAGAATATTGATAAAGTAAATTTACTGGCATTATGCAGAAATACGAATGGAATGGATCTTATAAAAAAATTAATGACTAATGATAATAATAATTATGATTATTGTCATAATTATAAAATTATTTGGGATTTATTAATGTCTAATCCTTCTATTTTCACATATGATTATGAAAATATGAAAAAAACAAAAGCTGATTTAAATGATGAAGTAATAGCAATGGCATTACACCCCAAAAGAATTTTCAGATTAATTGCAGAATATGGGGAAGAAGAGATTTATAATATTTATTTTGATGAAGATTGATAAAAAATGATTTCTTTCTTTTTTTTTAAATAAAAATGATGATGAAGCTTTTAGATTGGATTAATAATTATAAGATAAATTGGTCTTATTTATCAAATAATCCTAATGCTATTTCATTGTTGGAAAAGAATTTTGATAAGATTAATTGGTATAATTTATCATCAAATCCAAATGCTATTTCTTTATTGGAAGCCAATCCAGATAAAATTGTTTGGTGTGAATTGTCAAAAAATCCAAATGCCATTTCTCTTTTAAAAGCTTATCCAGATAAGATTAATTGGCATACATTATCAAAAAATCCAAATGCCATTTCTCTTTTGAAAGAAAATCCAGATAAAATAGATTGGTTTATGTTATCATTTAATCCTAATGCAATTTCTATTATCAAAGAAAATTTAGATAAAATAGATTGGATTAATCTTTCAAGCAATCCAAATGCCATTTCATTATTAGAAGCTAATCCAGATAAAATAAATTGGGATTATTTAACATTAAATCCAAATGCCATGAATTTAATCAAAGCAAATTTAAATAAAGTAAGATGGAATATGTTGTCATGTAATCCAAATGCTATTTCATTATTAGAAGCTAATCCAGATAAAATTAATTGGTTTTCATTATCTAAAAATCCAAATGCCATTTCTATTTTAGAAGCCAATAAAGATAAAATTGTGTGGGATATATTGATGGCAAATCCTTCTATCTTTGTTTATGATTACGAGACAATGAAAACAACAAAAACAGATTTAAATGAGGAAGCAATAGCCAAAGCATTACACCCCAAAAGGATTTTTAGATTAATTGAAGAATATGGGGAAGATGAGATTTATAATATTTATTTTGATGAAGATTGATAAAAAATGATTTCTTTCTTTCTTTTTTGTTTTCATTATTGTTATCTATAAAAATGATGAAGCTTTTAGATTGGATTGATAAAGATAAAATTTATTGGTCATATCTTTCCTTAAATCCAAATGCTATTAAATTATTGGAAGAGAATTTTGATAAGATTAATTGGTATTATTTTTCGAAAAATCCAAACGCCATTCCATTATTAGAAGCAAATTATGATAAGATTGATTGGTGTGGTTTATCATCAAATCCAAATGCCATTTCATTATTAGAAACAAACTTAAATAAGATTAATTGGTATTCTTTATCAAAAAATCCAAATGCTATTTCTATTTTAGAAGCTAATTATGATAAGATTGATTGGCTTAATTTATCAAGAAATCCAAATGCAATTTCTCTTTTAGAAGCCAATCCAGATAATATTTATTGGTCATTTTTATCTGAAAATCCTGGTGCAATTTCATTATTAGAAAAGAACCAACATAAAATAAATTGGACATATCTTTCATTAAATCCAAATGCAGCAAACTTAATCAAAAATAATTTAGATAAAATTAATTGGACTATATTATCAGTTAATCCAAGTGTAATTTCAATTATAAAAAAAAATCAAGATAAAATTAATTTGAAAGCATTATCTAACAATGAAAATGCAATTTCATTATTGCAAGCCAATCAAGATAAAATTAATTGGAGAGCATTATCTAAAAATCCAAATGCTATTTCTATTTTAGAAGCTAATAAAGATAAAATTGATTGGAACATTTTAATGACAAACCCTTCTATCTTTGTTAATGATTATGATTATGAGACAATGAAAACAACAAAAGCAGATTTAAATGAAGAAGTAATAGCCAAAGCATTACACCCCAAAAGGATTTTCAGATTAATTGAAGAATATGGGGAAGATGAAATTTATGATATTTATTTTGATGATTATTGAAAATAAAAATAAATAAAAATGATTTTTTCTTTTTTTGTTTTCATTATTGTTATCTTTAAAAATGATGATGAAGCTTTTAGATTGGATTGATTATGATAAAATCAATTGGTCATATTTGTCTGATAACCCAAATGCTGTTGAGTTTCTCAAAGCTAATTTAGATAAAATTGATTGGTTTTATTTATCAGCCAATCCAAATGCCATTTCTCTTTTAGAAGCCAACCCCGATAAAATTAATTGGGATCAATTGTCTTTAAATCCAAATGCTATTTCACTTTTAAAAGCCAATTTTGATAAAATCAATTGGTGCTTATTATCAAAAAATGCAAATGCGGAAGAGATATTAAAAGAAAATGAAGATAAAATTGATTGGAAATCTTTATGTGAAAATTATTCATCTTATGCTATTTCATTATTAGAAAAGAACCTGGATAAAATAACATGGTTTGTGCTTTCATTAAATCCATGTGCAATTTCATTATTAGAAAATAACCAAAATAAAATTGATTGGTATTTCATATCAGAAAATCGAAATGCGATTTCTCTTTTAGAAGAAAATCAAGATAAAATTGATTGGGATTTATTATCTTTGAATGAAAATGCAATTCATCTTTTCAATAATAATTTAGATAAAATTGGATGGTATCAAATTTCTTCAAATCCAAACGCCATTTCTCTTTTAGAAGGACATCAAAATAAAATCAATTGGAGAACATTATCTAAAAATCCAAATGCCATTTCTCTTTTAGAAGCCAATAAAGATAAAATTGATTGGAATAATTTAATGACAAATCCTTCTATCTTTCGATATGATTATGATATAATGAAAACAACAAAAGCAGATTTACATGAAGATGTAATAGCGAAAGCATTGCATCCAAAAAGGATTTTCAGATTAATTGAAGAATATGGGGAAGATCTAGTTTATGATATTTATTTTGATGAATATTATTAATAAAAAGAAATAAAAATGATTTTTTCCTTTTTTTGTTCTTATTATTGAAAAATGCCCTATTTTCAGACTAAATTGAGAGATTGGATTGATCCAACTAAGATTTGTTACGAAGGCTTGTCATTAAATCCAAATGCAATTGAGTTCTTAAAAGAGAACCCAAAATTAATTTATTGGAATTTCTTATCAGAAAATCCAAATGCGATTGAGCTATTAAAAGAAAACCCACATTTGATTAATTGGAATAATTTTTCCGAAAATCCAAATGCGATTGAGCTTTTAAAAGCTAATAGGAAGAAAATCAATTGGTTTCATTTATCATCAAATCCAAATGCGATTTCTCTTTTAAAAGCTAATCCAAAGAAAATTAATTGGCGCATATTATGTGAAAATCCAAATGCTATGGAACTTTTAATGGCAAATCCGGAAAAGATTTATTGGGGCGTGATTGAAGAAAATGAAAACGCTATCTCTTATTTGGAAGAAAATGAAGATAAGATACAGTGGCAGATATTATCAAGAAATCGTAATGCGATTAATCTCATCAAAAAAAATTTGGATAAAGCAAATTGGTTTGTATTATCTCAAAATGAAAATGCTCTTTCCATTCTACTTGAAAATAGAAATAAAATTGATTGGCGTTCTTTGTCTAAAAATCCAAATCCAATGGCGATTGAGCTTCTCAAACAAAATCAGGATAAAATTTATTGGTATAATTTAGCAGAAAACCCTGCGATTTTCACCTATGATTATAACCTGATCAAATCAAATTTTAAAGATTTGGGGGAAGAGATAATAATGAAAGCTCTACATCCAAAGCGAATTTTAAAGTTGATGGAATTGTATGGAGAAGAGGAGGTTTATCAATGCTATTTTGATGAAGAATAGTTTCAGAAAGACGAGATTTATTTTGATAAATATTAAAAATAAAAATAAATAAAAATGATTTATTTTTGTTTTTGTTTTTATTATAAAAGATAATGCAGCTTTTAGATTGGATTAATTATAGTAAAATCAATTGGTCATATTTATGTGAAAACCCGAATGCGGTTTCATTGTTGGAAAACAACATTGATAGAATTGATTGGTATTATTTATCATCTAATCCGAATGCTATTTCATTATTGAAGAATAATCAAAATGAAATTGACTGGTTTAAATTATCAGCCAATCCAAATGCGATTTCTATTCTCGAAGCTAATGTTGAAAAAATCAACTGGAGTTCATTGTCAATAAATCCAAATGCAATTCCTCTTCTTAAAAAATATCCGGATAATATTAATTGGTATCATCTATCAAAAAATAATTCTCCTGGTGCAATTGAATTATTGGAGCAAAATCCATATAATATTAATTGGTCTATGCTTTCATTAAATCCATCTGCAATTCCACTATTAAAAGCCAATCCTGAAATGATTGATTGGACTTTATTGTCGCGGAATGAAAATGCAATCGATCTTTTGAAGGAAAATCCAACTAAAATTAATTGGTGCATGCTTTCTTTAAATAAAAATGCAATTGCATTATTGGAAGCCAATTTTGATAAAATTCATTGGTATGAATTATCAACCAATCCAAATGCCATTTCTCTTTTAGAAGCCAATCCATATAAAATTAACTGGAGTGCATTATGTAAAAATCCGAATGCAATTTCGCTTTTAAAGGCAAATCAAGATAAAATTGATTGGAATGTGATAGTATCAAAAAACCCTTCAATTTTCGGATATAATTATGAGATGATGCGAAAGACTAAAGCAGATTTAAATGAGGAAGCAATAGCCAAAGCATTGCACCCCAAAAGAATTTTCAGGTTGATTGAAGAAATTGGAGAAGACGAAGTGTATAATATTTATTTTGATGAATATTAAAAATAAAAATAAATAAAAATGATTTTTATAATTTTTGTTTTTATTATCGAAGATGCCTTATTTTCAGACGAAATTAAGAGATTGGATTGATCCCAATAAGATTAATTTTGATATCTTATCGTTAAATCTAAATGCAGTTGAATATCTAAAAGAAAATCCACATTTGATTGATTGGGATTTTTTATCAGAAAATCCAAATGCCATTTCTCTATTAGAAGCTAATCCAAAAATGATTAATTGGACTAATTTATCAGAAAATCCAAATGCAATGGAACTTTTAATGGCTAATCCCCATAAAATCAATTGGTTTAGGTTATCTGGCAATACAAACGCCATTTCTCTATTGAAAGCCAATCCGCATAAAATATGTTGGAGTATATTAGCACAAAATGAGAATGCGATGGAACTTTTAATTGCAAATCGTAATAAAATCGATTGGATATCACTTGCTGAAAATAAAAATGCGGTTTCGTTTCTTGAAGCTAATCCAAAGAAAATAATGTGGGAAATATTATGTTTAAATCCCAATGCTATTAATCTTATCAAAAAGAATTTGAATAAAATTAATTGGTATGCATTGTCTCAAAATGAGAATGCAATTTCATTATTGGAAAAAAACAAAGATAAAATCAGTTGGTATGATTTATCTATTAATCCTAATGCTATTGAACTTTTAAAGGAAAATCAAGATAAAATTGATTGGGATAAGTTTGCACAAAATCCTGGTATCTTTACATATGATTATAATCTTATCAAATCCAATTTTAAAGATCTGGGGGAAGAGATCGTAATAAAAGCTCTTCACCCAAAAAGACTTTTGAGGTTAATGGAATTATATGGAGAAGATGAAATTTACCGATGCTATTTTGATGAAGAATAGTTTTTTGGTTTTTTCATATAAAAAATAATCTTTAATTATGAAATAATGAATGATACCATATAAATTATTAGATTGGATTGATGAGGATAATATATATGATTTTGCATTATCAAAGAATAGCAATGCAATTGAATTTATAAAAACAAATATTCCAGATAAAATATGTTGGTATTATTTATGTTCAAATACGAGTGACGACGCGATATCAATGTTAAAAGAAAATAAAGATAAGATTGATTGGTTGGCAATTTCTACAAATACAAATGCTATTTCATTGTTAGAAGAAAATCAGGATAAAATCAATTGGTATCTATTATCAAAAAATGCAGGGGCAATAGGATTATTAATATCAAATTTCAAAAAGATAAATTGGGATTATTTTTCATTTAATGAAAAAGCAATATCATTTTTAGAAAATAATCTTGATGAAATAAATTGGGAATATTTATCACGAAATAAAAATGCCCTTTCCATCCTAAAAGCCAATCCAGATAAAATCAATTGGTCTTATTTGTCCTTAAATCCAAATGCCATTTCTATCTTAAAAGCCAATCCTGATAAAATCAACTGGTCTTATTTATCATGCAATGAAAATGCCATTTCTCTTTTGGAAAAAAATCAAGATAAAATTAATTGGAAATATTTATCAACTAATAAAAATGCCATGTCTCTTTTAAAAGAAAATAAAGATAAGATTGATTGGTTTTTATTATCATCAAATCCATCTATATTTACTTATGATTATGAAAAAATGAAAATAACAAAAGCCGATTTAAATGAAGAGGTCATTGCAAAAGCTCTTCATCCTAAAAGAATTTTTGATTTAATCTCAAAATACGGTGAAGACGAAATTTATAATATCTATTTTGAGGATTGACAATCACAATGACAATAACAATGATAATCTTAATCATCAAAATAAATATTATAAATTTCTTCTTCTCCATATTGATCAATCAATTTGAAAATTCTTTTGGGATGTAAAGCCATTGCAACTACTTCTTCATTTAAATCAGCTTTTATTTTTTTCATTTTTTCATAATCATATGTGAAAATTGAAGGATTGAGAGAAAAAGACATCCAATCAATTTTATCGTAATTTTCTTTTAATAATGAAATAGCATTTGGATTTTTGGATAAATAATACCAATTGATTTTATTTGGGTTGGCTTTTAAGATAGAAATGGCATTTGGATTTAAGGACAATTGCGACCAATTGATTTTATCGGTATTGGCTTTTAAGATAGAAATGGCATTTGGATTTAAGGACAATTGCGACCAATTGATTTTATCGGGATTGGCTTTTAAGATAGAAATGGCATTTGGATTAGATGATAAAGAATACCAGTCATCCATTAAAAACTGAATTGGAATAATGTTAGATGATTTATCTTTTTTCAATATTGATATTGCGTCTGGATTGGGATTTAATCGCAAATTTTGCCAAGAAATTTTACTTCTATTTTTTTTTAACATAGAAATAGCGCCAGGATTTTGAGATAATGCACACCAATCAATACGATATGGATATAATTTCAATAATTTTATTGCATTTGGATTGGTGGATAATGCAGCCCAATTAATGCGATGTTGATTTTTCTTTAAATATTCAACAGCATTTGGATTTTTAGATAAATTAAAATTATATAATAAACTTTCATCAATCCAATCTAATAATTTAAATGAAATAAATGTCATAAAGAACAATTAAATATCAAAAAAATAAAAAATCAATTTTTCTTTTATTGCATCATATCAACCCAATCTTTAAAATTAAAATCATATAATTTAGACAATCTAGCTATTCTATCAGGATTAAATACAGTTTCATTTAACTCTTCAAGAAAAGGTTCATTATTTTTAGCCATCTTTTTATAATCCAATTGAAATATTGAAGGGTTTGTAGATAATAACATCCAATTAATTTTATCTTTATTTTGTTCTAATAAAGAAATTGCATTTTTATTTCTTGACAATAAAGACCAATCAATTTTATCTTGGTTTTGTTCTAATAAAGAAATGGCATTTGAATTACCAGACAACCAATCCCAATTAATTTTATCTTGATTGGCTTTTAATAAAGAAACAGCATTTTCATTATTTGACAACCAATCCCAATTAATTTTATCTAAATTTTCTTTGAATAAAGAAATAGCATTTTCATTACGCGATAATATATTCCAATTAATTTTATCTTGATTGGCTTCTAAAATAGAAATAGCATTTTCATTACCAGATAATGAATGCCAATTAATTTTATCTTGATTTTCTTTTAATAAAGAAATGGCATTTTCATTACGCGATAAATAATTCCAATTAATTTTATCTTTATTGGCTTCTAAAATAGAAATAGCATTTTTATTACTAGATAATGAATTCCAATTAATTTTATCTAAATTTTCTTTGAATAAAGAAACGGCATTTTCATTACGCGATAAATAATTCCAATCAATTTTATCTTGATTGGCTTCTAAAATAGAAATTGCATTTGGATTACGAAATAAATAATTCCAATCAATTTTATCTTTATTGGCTTCTAAAATAGAAATTGCATTTGGATTACTTGATAATAATTTCCAATCAATTTTATCTTTATTGGCTTCTAAAATAGAAATTGCATTTGGATTTTCAGATAATGCACTCCAATCCAATTTATGAATATCAATCCAATCTAATAATTTAAATGAAATTGTCATTTAACAACAATTAAATATCAAAAAAATAAAAAATCAATTTTTCTAAGGATTTCTTGAATATTCATAAAAATAATCACAATCATCATTAGGGTTTTTTGAAGTTATGTCATCATCATCATTATCATGATTATTATGATTATAATGATTTTTAAAATCATAAGGATTAATCATCGTATTATTTAGATTATAATGAATAGAATACATTATTTTGATTAATGGATTGTCTGAAATAACATTCATATTATAATTATCTCAAATACAAAAATAAATCAATTTTTATCTATTTTTGTATTTTTATGATGCTTTTTCAATTAGGTGAAATAAATGTCATAGACGACATCACGACCATATTTGAGCATCAGGTTGTTGATCCTAAAGGGATTAAGAGCCATTGCAACAATCTCTTCTTTAAATTCGACATTTGAATTTTTAAGTTGATCATAATCATAATCATTCACAAAGATTGCCGGATTTTTAGATAAGCTATACCAACAAATTTTTGTTTGATGTTTCATCAATATCTCTAATGCTTTTGGATTGCATGAGAGACGATACCAATCAACCTTTTCCAAATTCTTTTCAAGAATATGAATGGCGTTTGGATTTTCTGACAATAGACCCCAGCATATTTTATCCAAATTAGCTTCAATAATATGCATAGCATTTGGATTATTGGATATCGTAAGCCAATGAACTTTATTCAAGTTCTTTTCAAAGATGTGAACGGCATTTGGGTTTTTTGAAAACTTAAGCCAATTAACCTTATCTAAGTTGGCTTCCAATAAAGGAACGGCACTAGGATTTGATGATAGATGAACCCAATCAATTTTGTCGGGATTTGCTGCAAGAAGCTTCATTGCCTCAGGATTTGTATTTAAGCAAAGATAACTCCAATCAATCTTATTGGGATTTTCTTTGAGATACTCGACTGCATTATAATTACTTGAAAACTCGTGCCAATCAATTTTATGCGGATGAGCCATAAGAATAGACATCGCATTTGGATTTCTAGACAATAGACACCAATTAACCTTCTCCACATTCTTTTGAAGAATATGGGAGGCATTTGAATTGACGGAAAGGAGTTCGTAATCTATCTTTTTGAAATTTTCAGTAAGATATGAAACACCATTCTCATTCAGGCATAAAGATTGCATCATAAGTTTTTCAGCATTAATCCAGTCAAGTAGCTTCATTTTTGATAATTACTTCAAATAAAGTAATAAAATCATATTTTTATATTTTTGTTTTATTTATAAATCAAATATAATCAAAAGACCTAAAGACCAAAAAAAGACAAAAATAATTTTTGCCTTTTTTTTACAATCTTTACAACAGAACTTTAGCCGATGTTATCGGTCCTATCATAAGTAACGACGGGAGTGAGAGGACCCCAATTAATTTTATCAGGAAATCGCTGTTGTCTCGTCCAACTGTCTGAAGATAGTTCTATGACAATTGGTTTTTCCTCAAAATCAAACGTTTCACGAAGTTTGTTTTCCTTCATTATTTTGATAATTTCGCTGATATTATTTATTGCGTTTCGAATAGTAGCAGGGTCGCTGTTCATTTTGCTAGATTGCATAATGATTTTAATAAAACAAAACAATCAGTTTATTTTTAATTTACTTATAAATTAAAACAAATTATTTAATCGTCAAAATAAATATCATAAATTTCATCTTCACCATATTTTGAAATTAAATTGAAAATTCTTTTTGGATGTAGGGCAGCCGCAATAATCTCTTCTTTAAATTCAAGATTACTATTTTTCATCATTTCATAATCATATTTAAAAATTGAAGAGTTTTCGGAAAAGCTATACCATTGAATAAAATTTTGATGTTTTTTTAAAATAGAAATTGCGTTTGGATTTGAAGATAAGGAAGGAATTGAATTATTGTCACTCAATTCCATTAAGATATTTATATTATTATTTAAAAGTTCAATAGCATTTGGATTATAGCACAATGAATACCAATTGATTTTATCAAAATTTTCTTTTAATAATGAAATAGCAGAAGGATTTCTGGATAAATAACTCCAATTTATTTTATCAAAATTTTCTTTTAAAAGTTGAATAGCTTTTTCATTTTCAGATAAAATATGCCAATTAATTTTATTCGTATTTTCTTTTAAAAGTTTGATAGCATTTACATTAAAAGAAAGGCTTATCCATTCAATTTTATCAGGATATTTTTTTAATAATGGAATGGCGGCAGGGTTAATACATAACATCAGCCAATCAATTTTATCAATATTTTCTTCAAGAATAGGAATAGCATTAGAATTTGTTGATAATATAGCCCAATTAACTTTATCAATATTTTCTTTTAAAATTTCTATGGCACTTGGATTACTAGAAAGAAACCCCCATTGAATTTTATCTCTATTTTCATTAATAATGTCAATTGCATTTGGATTAGTACACAAATAACCCCAAGAAATTTTATGTGGATTTGCTTTTAAATAATCAATAGCATTTGGATTACGAGATAATCCTTCATTAATCAATTTATCAGGATCAATCCAATCTAATAATTTCATCATGATAATAATAACGATAATAATAAAAATCAATTTTTAAATATCTATTTAGAGATTAAAATATATGAGATATTTAAAAAATGGTTGTTATCTTCTATATGATTGTCAATTCTTTAATTTCTTTTGCAATAACTATTATTTTTTATAACAATATCAGGAATAAAATGAATAAACTTATAAATGACAATAAAATAATTGACTATCTCAAAATGGAATTGATGCGCAATAATAATAATTACATAGAGTTATCAAATGAAAAATATAAAAATTTATGTTTAAATAATAAATTAAAACATCAATCAAAGAAAATAGAAGAACAATTAAATAAGATTAATCAAATAAATAAGACTAATCATAAAAAGCAAAGTTTATTTTTAAATAAATCTGAAATATTAAGAGAAGGTATAAAAAAGACATCTATCAAAAAATATTTTAGTTGCAACGATTTGAAAATATTATAATCTTATAAATATTATGATAATATTAGCAATATCTATATTAATTTCATTAATCTTAATTTATGAAATGTTCAAAATTAGTAATGAAATTAATAAGAAAAATGAAATAATTTGTTATTTAAAAAAAGAAGTCATTCAAAATATTAAAAACAATCTAGAATTAAATGATAAGAAATATGTAATATTAAATTTAAATAATAAACTAAAAAAAGAAATTGAAATTAAAAACAAATTAAAAAAATTATTTACAAGAAATGAAATGATATTAACATCAAAATCAGAAATATTTAAGAAAAGTAACTATAAATATCCTTGCAAATTAAAACGATCATATAGTATTTAAGATGAAATGACAATAATAATGACAATAACCAAAATAGAAATATTTTATGATAAGATAGCTGATGAATTTGATAAAACAAGAGTTAGTTTGTGGAGATGTGTAATATCTTTTTTGAATGAATTTAAAAACGGTTCTATGGTTCTTGATATTGGTTGTGGAAATGGGAAATATATGAATTATAGAAATGATATTATTATGAAAGGAATTGATATTTCAATAAACCTTGTAGAAATATGCAAAAAAAAGGGTTTTGATGTAACGAAAGCAGCAATGACAGACATTCCATATCCAGATAATTGTTTTGATGGTTTTATAAGTATTGCTTCATATCATCATTTAACAAATGATGAAGATAGAAAAAGAACATTGGATGAAATGCATAGAATTTTAAAGATAGGAGGAATAGGTTTAATAGAAGTATGGGCACAAGAGCAACCCAATAATATAAATAAGAATGCGTCTAATTTCAAAAGAAAATCAAATTTAGTCAAATGGACTTCAATAAAAACAGGAGAAATTTATTATAGATATTATAATATATATTCTAATGGAGATATCGAAAATGAGATTATGAGATTAAAACCTGAATTTAAAATAATTGAGAGTGGATATGAAAAAGGCAATTATTATATTAAAATTATGAAATAACAAAAAGAATTTCTTCTTTTTATTATTTTTTTGGCAATTTTTATTTTAAAGTTGCCTTGAAGTCATATAAATTCATTCGCCCCATACTAGAATTGCAATTTTGGCAGATTGGCATCAGATTTGAAATTGCTGTTTTGCCTCCGTTGATTTCGGCTACAATGTGCCCGGCATGAAATGACATTTGAACAATGTCAGTTGTATTGCAGCAGCAACATTTGGCTTTTCCAACTTCTTCACCAATCCATTTATTCCAAACAAGTCTTTTTAGGGTAGATGATACATATTTCTTCTTGTATTTAGTTTTCGTCGGTGGCTTTTGAGAAATAGAAGTAACTCCAACAATAATACAATCATCGTCATCGCCGTTGTCGTTGTCATTGTCATCGTTCTTGACATCATTATCGTTGTCATTGTTATTGTCTTCATTTTCCTTGTCATCAATAGCCATAATATCTTCGTCAACGAAGTTATATTCGTAGTCCATCGACATTTTTAGACGATGAATAGTAAAAAAATAAGAGACTTTCATTTTTTTTCAAAATTAAAAGGAAAAGTTAACAAATTTATATAAAATTGTAACCATTGCAAAATTAAAGAATTTATTTGTTCTTAACAGTAATCTCAAGATTATATGAAAAATATTTATATATAATTTATTATTATTGACAGATATCATATTATAATTTATGATATATGGAAGAGCTAAAGAAAGACTGTAAAAAATATGCCATTGATTATTTGAGATAAATCCTTTTCGAACTAAAGTCATTAAGAATGTTGAGAATTGGATTGGAAACATAATAACAAATCCATTATCAGGATTTGAGCTAATTAATAGAGTTGATGTTGCAGCTATTTGAGAAATTGCATAAAATTTTTTATTAGCATCAATTATAATTTTATTATCAATATTATGTGGAATATCTCGTGTTGTAGTCTTGTCATTATTTTGATATCTATCAGATATAACATCTGCTAAATAATGATGTAATCCAACAATACCTAAACGAACAAAATAATAAAGATAATTAAGTTCTTTAAATAACATGGAATGATACATCATCATAACAGAACGAGATGTAAAGATAATATTATGTAATTGGAGTTCTTTCCAAATAATGGCTTTACTTGATAATCTTAGTGTGGGAACTTTAAAAAGAAATGAAGATAATGATAATCCAAGATGAATGAGGGGGGATATATCATTAGGACCAAAAAACATGGAACCATATTTAAACTTCCAATAAAACCTAACACCATAATGAGCCAAACAACCAAACCCCATTATTTTATGCATATGCATAACATCCATAATAATAATAATAAAAAATCTTTATAATTTCTTAAATATAAATAATGGTATAAACATTCCTTTCATCAAATGTATAACTAATTGTTTTTGATTGTTTTGCTTTCATTATCTTTTTATTATTGTTAATAAAGAAATCTTCAATAATTTTGATAATATATTTTTTGACATCATCATTATTTGTTAAACACCTCATAAATAAATATAAAAAAAGAAATAATCAATTTTTATTTCATTTCATCTCAGGAAGAAACGATGAAATGATATAATCAATTTTCTGCTCTAATCTCAATAATCGATTATCTAGATCAGTCAATATTTTATCAATGTTTGTTTGTTGTTCTTTAGGTTTTTTTGGTTCTTTTGGTTCTTTTGGTTGATTTTCATATTTAGCAATATTTTTTTCAATTAAATCTTTTTCAATATTATATTCAAATGATAATTGATCAAGTGTCATTTCATTATTTTTATATTTAGGATAAATAATATGACTAATTACTCTCAATATAATAGCTTTTTCAGTTCTTTTATGAATGGCTGCAATTTGAGAATAATTTTTATTGTTTTCAACTTCTTTATATAATTCATTATTTTCATCAACAGACCATAATTTGCCAATATTTGAAGTTTCTTCATTATTTCCTAGTTGAGAATTAAAATATTTCATTATTTATTATTATAAAAAATAATCTTTATTTATAAAGAATTAAGGTTATATAATCACTGTTTAATAATTTTTCATAATATTTATTATAATTCTTTTTAATAATTGCTTTAAAATCTTCTTCTCTATTATCAAAAGACAATATAATTTCATCCATAATTATTTAAGTAATTTAATAAAATCATTCATATTTTTTCTTCCCATACTTGAATTACAGTGTGGGCAAATTGGCTTTAAATTAGAAACAGTTGTTTCACCTCCATTGGCTTCTGCTATAATATGCCCACAATGAAAAGATAATTGCGTAATATCAGTATCATTGCAGCATAAGCATTTAAATTTCCCTATCTCTTCGCCAATATGCGTATTCCATACTTTTCGTTTAAGGGCTGCAGAAATAGGCATTTTCTTTTTTTTAGGTTCTTTGATTTCTTCTTTGATTTCTTCTTTGGGGTTTTGAGTTTTAATAAAAGCAGTTAGATTTTTATAATACAATTCATTGAAATAATGATAAGTTGTTTTTACAATAAAATCTTTAGGATCGGCAAATATATTTTTACAATATCCTTCTAACATATTTTTTCTATCATAGTATTTTTCAAATTTAAAGGATGAAATATAATTATAATAATATAAATCAAATTCTGCATCTGTTTTGCGATAAATAATATCTAATAAGAGTTTTAATAATTGCAATCGTTCATAATTGATAATAGAATAATTATTATTCAATATTTGATATTTAGAATAAACAATTTCATAATATTCTCTAGACATTATTATGAAAATATAAAAAGAAGAAATAAAATCAATTTTTATTTAAGAATTAATTGGCAATGTCTTTAAATTGATTGTTTATCATGCATATTTTTTTTCCTTATTTTAAATTACAATTTAAGCAACTTGGCTTTATACTTAAAAGTTTATTTTCTTCTATAATATACCCATAATAAAAAGATAATTGCGTAATATCAGTATTATTACATAATAAACATTTTGATATCTTTATTTGTTCTCCAATATACTTATTTCATAAATTTTTCTTAATTGCTGTAGATTTTCCTATTTTTAATAAATCTTGAATATAAGATGTTAATTTTTTATAAAATTTTGAATCATAATTATGATTAAATATATTTGACATACTATTAATAAAATCATCTGGAGTATTATAATTATGATTATATATATTTGATCTACTATTAATAAAATCATCTGGAGTATTATAATTTTTTAAATATTTTTTATTATTATAAAGATTAATAATTAAAGAATTATAATAAATTTTTAAACGTTCATAATAAAATATATTAAATTCAATATCTGTATTATCATTAATTATTTCAATTAATAATTTTAATAATTGTTTATGATTTATAGTATCATCTAATTCATATTTATCTAATATTTCATATGAATTATTTAAAATTTTTATTCTTTCTATTTTTAATTCTTCTTTAACTTCTTCTTTAACTTCTTCTTTAACTTCTTCTTTAACTTCTTCTTTAACTTCTTCTTTAACTTCTTCTTTAATTTCTTCTTTAACTTCTTCTTTAATTTCTTCTTTAATTTCTTCTTTAATTTCTTCTTTAACTTCTTCTTTAATTTCTTCTTTATCATTAATCCATAATTCACCATCAATTAAATCAAAGAATATTTTAATTTCTTGAATTGAAATCTGGAAAAATTCTCGTTTGGGATTAGTTCTGTTTGCATATTTTGATAATAATGAATGAAGTGTTGTTTCTTTTTGTTTTGGGTTAATTACTTTTTTAGCCAATTCAATTTTATAAGGTGTTGGCGGTTTCCAAGTATCAGCCTTATTTGCTTCTTTCAATCTTATTTCTGGTGATCTTTCCGTCATACCAATCTTAAGAATACCGGGCATTGATGGATTTGAAAAACAATATATATATCCATCTGTCATTATTAATGATATTGATGAAAAGAACAAAAATAAATTAAATCAATTTTTCTTTGTTCTCTTTGATTTAAGGAGACTGCCAAATTATCCTTAAGCCAATAGCTCGTAGATGTAGTTGATCTGGACCCATTTTCCATTGATTTCGCAATAGCATCCGTTTGAATAGCTGAAAATGCCGCAAGAGATTACCTCATTTTTATAATGATCTAATGCAAACGAGCCGAATGATTTATAAATATTATCATCATAACGAATGCCATTGTTTGATAAATCGAATGTTCCAAGCCATGTTTTATCATAATCAAAAGTATGTCGTATTTTTTGCCCATCTGTAAAATATTTGCTCATATCATTGGTTTCAATGACAATATCAGTAATTTCATCAGCCATTTTTTGCGCTTTTGGTTGATAAAGAAAAAATAAAATCATTTTTATTTGAAAGTTCTAAATAAATAGAACAATAATTGTTTGAGATGAATACAGCCCATATGAAATAAGATTATAATTATCATCTTCTGTAAAAGAAATTAAGAACAGATTATTAATAATGTATTTGCTCATTTCATAATAAAGACGATAATCAAAGCCATCTTCATTAATAGCTAAATAGAGGATTTTATAGAAATAACATCGAAATAATAGATGTGCATATAATTGAAATTCATATTCTTTGTGAATAGTTAAATACATACTTAGAAAATAAAATTTAAGTAAAATAATAATATCATAAATTGATATGTAGTTATAATATCTAGTGATGGTATAAATAAAAGTAATTAGTGATAAATAAAAGTCAAAGTAATGAGCTGTTGAATTGATTTCATAATTATACCAAAAGATGGGCGAAGCAATGGCAATAGATGATAATAAAAATGATTGAAAGTATTGCTTTTTAAGATAGAAATAATAAACAGTATTTAAAATCCAGAATGACGATGTTCCCAAAATCATTTTATTTCGATTTGGCATATCATCTTGAATTGTATATAACATTGATTTAAATAATTCTTAATTCTTTAAATAATTTTGATAATTATGAAGATGAAACCAATCTATAAATAATTCATTTCTTTCTGAATGTTTATTTAACAAAAAATCTTTTGTAATTTCTTTATTCATATATTTCACAAAAATTGAATTGATTTCATTTTTATTAAAATAATCTATTTCATCATCTTTTATAGTCAAAAGATAATCAATGTAAAAAGAATTAGAATATAACATAATTATGAATACAGTTTTAATTAAGCTTTAAATTAATTAAAAAATTCATTCATAACATTACTGCCAAATGAAAACCCTAAACCAAGTCCTACACCACTCATTAAATTACCACCAAAACTATTATTATCTCTTACCATAACTTGTGGCTGATTATAAGGATTTTGAGGATTATAAGGATTTTGATGGGGATTATAAGGATTTTGATGAGGATTATAAGGATTTTGATGATTATAGTGATATTCTTGTGAATTAGATCTGTAAGGTTGATTATGATTAGGATAAAATTTAGTATTCATATTTGCATTATAGCCTTTTTCATTTACATATACTACATTAGATTGTGGAGGAATATTTTTTACATTATTTTTTCCGCCAGTTTTTGATTTAATTTTTTCTTTAAAGAGTTTATAGGTAACATATCTATTTTTAAGAAAAATTTTATTACCTTTTTTATCAATTCTATATTGAGATACTAAAAAACCATCAGGATTTTTATCTCCATCAATATCAATTGGTTCAATTAAATAATAACGATTTTTCATTGTCTTCTAATTATTTGAAAAGATTATTTAAATCTTTTAGTAAAATTGCCTCATTTATATTTTTTTTATGTAATAATTTGGCAAAATAAGATTTCTTGCTAATAACTATTCTAGGAATAGTGGATAAATCAATATTCTTATTTTTAATATCATTAATCATTTTATTAGAAACTAATAATGATTTGTGTTTTACGGTTGTTATTTCATGTTTCATCATTTCTATTAATTTATTTTCAGAAATATACATATTTTTGTAATAAGTAATGAAATTATCTTTTATAGTAACTTGACGAACCAAGACACCATCGGGAATTCCATCATCGGTAACGTCCAAATCTTCGACAAAATAATAATATTTATTTACAGGCATTAATTCTATTATGAGGTATTATTTTTATTTAAGGACATTGCCAAATTATCTTTAAATAATGGCAGAACTTGAATATTATTATAATGATATAAATGAAGATGTCGTAAAATCTGCATACGATTATTTAATATCAGTAAAAATATTTACAAAAGAAGAATTGAATTCATATTATTATACAGACATTTTAAGATTAATTAAAATTAACAATTTGATATCAAATATTGTTGGAAATATTAAATACATTTCTTATAAAAATAGCAATCCATATCCGAGAAGCCCAATAGATGAAATATATTCAAAATACTATTGCAATAAATTTATATTGAAAGATGTTCATTTATCGAATTTTACAGCTACCGAAAAAAATAATTTAAAGATATTAAATTTATTGCATTACAATTTCACATCTAATAATGAAAATGAATTTCATAAAAGAATAGAAGAAGTGGCAATAAGAAAATTATATAAATATCGATTATTTATAATTCAGACTGATATTAATAACTCTTTATTAGTAAAAATAGAAAAGCTAGAGAAAAAGAATGAAGAATTGACAAACGAAATCATGAAAATAAAATAAATTTTTTATGCTACTCTAATTGCACGATTAGTAAATCGATTTCGCACTTTAAATGCATTTAGCGGTTCGCGCATATTTATTTGTTTAAACATTTTATTTAAAATAATTTTTTTGCCAAATTTTTTACTTATAGATTGATCTATATTAAAATCATCTATATAATCACGTGCAGATGATCGCGCAGATAAACTGCTTATTCTTGATGAAGTAACATCAGTTTCATATTTATTTATAAATGCAATAAAAATAATTATTTCTAATTTATTTAATATTGTAATGTATCTAATAAAATTTTTGTAATCTTTATATTTCTTTGTAAAATCTCCAATTTTTAAATTATCTTTATATTGATCAATATTTATAATTGTTTTTAAATTAACTTTAAAACTGGCAATTATGATTTCAAGTTTTTTATATAAATCAATTAATTCTGTTTTAGTAATTTTATTTTTATTTCTAAGAAAATTAATAATATCCTTAAATAATTCATTTATTATAACAGGTGTTAATTCATCATATTTAAATTTACGGATATCATCGCTTGAACTTTCACCATCATCGGATGATGAATTTATTATATATTCTATTTCTCTATATTTAACCAACTCATTTGATGTTGGTCTACCTTTATATGCGTCAAACTCTTGTTTATTAAATTTATAATATTTGAAAATATGCAAATTATTTAATAACAAATTTTGTAATAATACAATAGTTCTTTTTAATCTCAATAATAGTTTATCATTAAATAATTTTAATGTATATTTTTTATTTTCATATTTATCATATTCGTGATTAGGATATTCAAAAAAATCAGAATTAATAATTTGACTATTATTATTTACATCACTGCTACTTTTTTTAGATGTAAATAAATGTTCTTTATAATAAGGATTTACATAAACCTCATCAAATTCAGCCTTAGATATTAAAATAAAATTATAAATATCATCGTATGTACTTTTTAACATTAATAAACATTTAATTATATTCGTATAATCTTGTTTTTTATTGAAATCTTTGATTTTTTTATTTGCTTTTATTTTTATAGTATCTAATTCATTATTTAATGAATGTAATTTAACTGCTATTGTATTAAGAAAATCTATCGTAATACTATCATCTTTATGTTTTTGATAAAAAACAATCATACTATCAATTTTTTTAAATATGTTGTCTAAATTATCATCTGTAATATCCATCATATGTTTATTTGTTTCTAATATTGTTTTTAATAATGAAAGAGAACTAAAAGTTTTTTTCATAATTTTATTTGTATCAATTGTTTGTTCAAGAATATTTTCAAATTCTATTCTATGACCATAATTTTCTTTAATCCATTGTTGCAATGATTTTAACTGTTCTTTAGATTTATCAAATTCTAATATTCTTTTTATAGGGTTGGGTCGTCCATGTTTATTTGATAGATATTTATCATATATATCAGGTTGTTCCATATCTTCCTAATATAAAAAAAGATATTTAAAGATAATTTGGAAGTCTTTTTAAATCAAAATAGCAGCCATAATAATGAGAATAATAAGAATAGCAATTATAACAACGAAACAAATCTTGAAATAATTTTCTCTAATTTTTTTTTGCAAATTCTTTTCTTTTTCTTCAAGATTTCTAATATGATTTAAGATAAGTGCGATTATCTCATTGTTATTCTTGGTTTTTAAGTTGATTTTATGATCAATTAGTAATAAATTTATATCTTTATAATTAACTTTACTTTTTTTATTTTTTTCATTAATATAATTGATATCATTAATAATGGACGTTATTTTATCGTCAATAAAAATAATGTTTTCATCAATATCATCAATGGCTTCAATTGTCATTTCACAATTGCTAAAAAAATAAACAATTTCATATAATTCAAAATGATTATTTCCTTTTTCTTTCAAGATTTCATTAATTCGGTCATTAATCATATCATTGGTTATCATTATTATAAGCAATGATAACAATAAAAAAGAAATAATCAATTTTTTTATATTCCATTCATAATGAATATCTTTGATATAAAATAAAAACCCTCATAAACCAAGAAACCATAAAATAAATGAGCTGCAATATAATTGATTGGATTATATGAAAATAATGTTTCTTGTTGTTCTTGCTTTGGCTGTTCTTGTGGTAAATTATTTTTGAGTTTATTTATTTCATTATAAATATCTTTATTATTATCATTGATAGTTATTTCAATTTCCTTAAATTTATCAATAATACTATTGTTAATATCTCTTTGAAATTTTAGTTGTTGTGAATAATATTCCTCAAATAACATCTTGATATAAATATTAAATATTTATTTATATATAAATGACAATTCTAAAAATTATTTTGTTTTTAATTTCACTACCTTTATCACTAGGATCATTTCCATTTTTCCAAAATAAACAACAGCCTTCGTTACCACCATCATTACCACCATCGTTACCACCTCCGCCTTTTGAATTTTCTTTTAAGTTATTATTGCCAAAAAATAATAGTATAACATCATTAGACAATATTGATGATAGAATGATGATAAATTTTATATTAAGATAATTGTTTAATAAAATAGAAAAAAATGATATGACTATATGAAACTAATAGTAATGTAAATGACATTTTAGATATTTGTTGAATATCTGCTAATTTTATTTTTAGAATTTTGATATCAATTTCATATTTATTCAAAATCTCTATTATCTTATCATAATTATTATTATTTTCTGTTATTTTATTTTCAAGTTCTTTTATTTTTTCTAGATCTTCTTCTAAAGATAACATAACTTTATTTTATAAATAGATATAAAAAATTTATATAAATAAAGATGCCTCCTATAAATAAATTGATTAAATAATAATAGTGATTATGTCTATATTTCTCATTTTGTTCAATTTTATCAATAATATATCTTAGAATATTTCGATTTACATCATTATTTTGAGTAATTGTATTAATTGTAATTTTATATTTATCCAATTTCACAGATAAATCATTAATAATAATCTTATGGTTTTCTAATTCTAAATGCAGTTTATCATTTATTTTTTTATTATTTCTATGTATAACATCTATGATAGAATAGATATCTTCAATATTGATCATAATTTCATCATTAAAAAATCTAATAATCTCATCCATCATTTCATCGGGGTTAGTGATAACAGAAGACATTATAATAATTATAAATAAAAAAAAGAAAAAATCATTTTTTATAATTACTTCCATAATATATATAAAATTAAAGCAAACAGAAACATGGAAATAACATTAAAATAAATATCGATCTGATTTTCTTTAGTCATTTTTATATTCATAATCAAAAAAACAAATATCATTTTTTATTTTTCTTTCCATATAAAAACGATTGTTATTATATGAAAAATAGCTATAACTATATTACTTATAATAATAGGGTTTTTTATAGTTACCACAAACGGAGTTATCAATTTATAAATAATTTGAAATAACAATAATGAAACAATCATATATTTTATAGAAATTGATTTTTTGTTTTTGATATATAAAAATAGAAGAATAATAGACATAATGAAAATAGACAAATAAACTGAAAATAAAATATTACGAGATGGTGATGATTTACCCCAAACATCAATAAAAGATTTATTAGATGAATTGAAAAATATCAAACCTAAAACAATAATATTTATAGATAATGATAATAAAATGAAAATGTGTTGCATTATTATTAAATGACAATAAAATTAATTTTCAAACGCTAATAAAAGTATGAACCTTTTTATTTTTATTTTTAATGAGTTTTTCTTGATTGTCTAATCGAAATGAAATGATTTCAATTCTTGTTTCTAGGTCTTTTATTTTTTCTTCTTGTGCCTTGAATTTTTCAATAAAAACGGCATTAATATTTTTCTGATTTTCCATTTAACTTCTAATTAAACATTATCATAAAAATTATCAATTTTGTTTCTTATTGATATAATTTGTTTGGCATCATTATTATAATTATTTTTCAATAATAATTTTTCAAGATCGTCACAAATTTCATAAAGTTTATCCATATTATAATGAAAATATTTTTTCAAGTCATATTTAATTTTATCTAATTCTGTCAATTTTCTTTCATAATAGAAAAAAAGAAAAGAGGAATAAACAACAGAAGCAGAAGTAATAAAAGAAGCAATAATATACAACATTTTTATATAAAAAAAAATTTAAGTTATTATTATATGTATTCTTCTTCGTTAAATAATTTTAATTATTTGGAAGATTTTATTGAAGAAGAAAAAGAAGATAATAACTATTTATCAAAATTCAAAAGAATGATTTGTTCCTTTTTTTTATTTTAAAGCTATAAAAATAATACAAATATGATTATTATTATTTCATTTATTTGTGTTTCATTAGTATTGGTATCTTTAATTTATTATCGTAATTATCGAATTCAAAATGAAAATAATCAAGATATTCGAACCTTTTTATTAGCCGATAGCATTGAAGAAGATTACAATTATAACCCAGATTTGATTTAAAGATTTGAATAAAACCTTTAAATAAATTTTGCATGTTAGTGTTAGTTGACAACACTTGTTATTTTAAATTTATAATAGATGCGTTAAGTGAAGTAATGACAGAACTAGAAATTCCTCATAAAATTATTGAAAATTATTTTAATGAATTTATTTATGATGATGAAGATGTCTATTTAATATGCACAACACATGAAGAAAAACCATTTATGCCAAAACGATATATTTCATATAATTTTGAACAATTTACAACTGAACATGAATGGAAATCAGAAGTGTTTGAGAAATTTAAAAACGCTGAATTGGTTCTTGATTATTCATTAGAGAATATCAAATTTTTTAAGGAAAAAGGAATAGAAGCGCATTTTTTTCCATTAGGTTATGCGAATTGCATGACTTATAATAAGCCAACTGATAATAAGCATATTGATTTTACTTTTATTGGCAAAATTACACATGATCGATATAATAAATTGAAACCTCTTTTTAATATTTATAATGAAAATAGAAATAGGTTATTTATATGTCAAGAAAAATGCTGGGGTGATTATTTAGAAACTGTTTATACACAATCTAAATTTGGTTTAAATCTTCATCTCTATTCTCAAAAACCTATTCTTGAAATTACGAGAATAATTTTATTGATTTCAAATAAAGTCATTGTTTTGAGTGAAAGAAGCGATGATGAATGGTATGATAATGAATATGGTCATTTAATTAATTTTTTTGAAAATAAAAATTATGCAATCGATTGTATTAATCATTTACAGAAATATGATTATAAAGAAGCTGAGAGAAGATATCAAGAATTGATAACAAAGCATAGATATATAGATTATTTTAAGAAAATACAGCCTTTTATATTAAAATTTGTTTTGATTTAATATTTTTTAAATAAAAATTGAAATCTTGATTTTAAAATAATTTTTACATCCAAAATGGACTGTCCAAACTTTATTATCGAGATTGCGAATGAGTTTCTTGCCTTCCCTAACTATTATGAAGATATCACCGATCTTCTTGATGCCACGATTGACGATTATGTCGGTCATAATGACATCGAAGCAAATCAAAAGATAGTTACGGAATATGCAGGAGATGTTTATGAAGCGATCCGATTGTATGAGTTTCATCTCGGAAATGCCTGCGATTTGCACAAAGGCACCAAGAGCAAGTTCTACCAGCAGTTGGCATATGTGTCATTGTTCGTGAAGCTGTATCCCCAAATTAAAGCAATTGTTGATGCTCAGTCGTCATCATCCGCATCAGATATTTCAATGACTGAAGTATCTGATTATGCTGATGATGATAATATGAGCCCATCCTATGACTTGTCGTCTGATAATGAAGACCGCAAATTCTCGTGGAATGATGTCAATAGCGATATTGCGGATATGCTTCATCAGACAATCAAATCTTACAAGAGACATAAATCTGCCGGCAACTGCGACGACGACCTCTATTCAGGCGATTAAATACCTGGAAAAGGGAACAAAAAAAAGGGCAAAGTTAATTTTTTGTCCTTAAATCTTACTCATGTATGAGAGAAGGATGTTGATTTCTCTGTCATGTTTATTGAAGAATTGTTTTTTATTTGCTTTTGCAGTTTTTAGGATTGTCAACGCATTTTCAACAAAAACTGGGAATGACTTATTTTCTTTAGTTTTATAATAATCATATAATTTCAAAATAATAATAACAAGATTTTTAATATTTATTTTACAATTTTTAATTTGGCATTTGTTATATTCGGGATATTCTGCCACACTCATAATATTGTCAATTGTTTCAAGTAATTCTTCATTGGTTTTTGATGATAATAATTTTGACGCATATTCTTTATATAACGGATTTTTTTTAATGTTTTCATCTATAATTTTACATTTGGTTTTCATACAATTTGAAACTTGTATTGACATATTTAAAAACTCGGTTAATAATTCTATTTTTTCACTCATATTTATTCTTATTATTAAAAGATCTTTTTTATTTATTTTGTAATTTTTTTAACTTTTATTGTAAGCATTTTTAAATAAGTTGTTGCATTTATATAATGTTTTGTATAAACAATAATATCTGATATATCTTTTTTATTTAAATAATCAAGAGATTTAACTACGTCTGCAGGTGTTTTCATTTTTAATGTCTTTTCAAAAATAGGCATTGTTTTTACAAGTATTGATAATAATTTATTCATATTGTCAAAACATTTATTATATTTACATTTAGCTATATTCAAATATTTATCACTTGGTATCAATAAATTTATTATTTTTTTTCTATCTGCGTGAGTTTCAATTTTATTAAAAATTTCTGTATATTTCGCATGAACATCACTTGCCATAAATTCCTTCTTCTGATTATTACATTTCTTCAATATGCATTCTGAAAAATTCACAGTCTCTTTTAACATATTCATCGTAATTTGTTTTAATTCAGAATTCATTATTTCTCTATTAAATACTGTTAAAATTATTTAAGGACACTGCCAAATTATCTTTAAATATAAAAAAAATGAAATTGATTAAAAATAAAATTATTAGCAAGAAAAGAAGATGAATTTGACATTTGACATGCACAATATTGATGATATCAATTTGGTTCATACTTTCAAAACTCCTCTAATTTTAAAGGTATGGGCAATTATTGAAATTATGATTTATCTTCTTATGAGATACAATTATATTTAATTAATCTCAAAGAGATATGTTAATACCAATATCAATTTTTTCATTTGATATTTTAACATCTGGATCGATTGTTTTCATAAATGAAAAAAACTCACGATTTCTAATAAGATAAAAACATGAACCGGTTTCATTTAAATAAACATAATTCAAAAAATCAATATTATTACCTAAAAAATATCTATCACCATTTAAATGTCCGTATATCTCATTTGTAATTATTGCATAGTTTCTTCTATCCTCATCATCACTATCACCATAATCATTATGATTTCCTTCTCGTTCATCATCACTATCATCACTATCATCATTAATACACACTAAATCTGATTGTGCATCATTTGAAGTTGCGTCAAAATCATTGAAACATTTGATATCAATATTTTGCGGATCAGTATAATCAATAATATAAAATTCGGCTTTAAAATGATTTAGATGTCTTATTAATGAATGTGTTAAAGAATTTTTTATTAAGTTACGAAATTTATAAAATATTTTTGTTCTTGTATTTATAATTGTTCTTTTTGATTGTGTTTCTCTTCTTGACAATGTTTTTTGTATCTTTGATTGCTCTTTCGGATCAATTATTAATCTAAATAAATTTAAATTGTCTTGTGTTCTCTTTCTACTACCTTCCATTTTATTTATTTATTCAAAACAAATAAAAAATGAATGAAGATAATAAATAATGTGGAATATGTTTTCAGAAGATATATATGATTTGAATAAGCTTGAAAAGTTTTGTTTAGAAAAATATGAAAATATAAGTTTTATTTCTCCTGATATAAAGAAACTTAAGAATTTATTAGAATTTCATTTGTCTTATAATCCAGTATCTGAATTGCCGGATGAAATGAATGATTTAAAACATCTTGAGATTTTAAATTTATCTCATAATATTTTTAAGTTATTTCCTATAAATTTGAACTTATCAACATTAAAGATTTTGAATTTAAGTAATAATAATATTAGTCTTATTACACCAAATATTAAAAATCTAAAACATTTAGAAACCTTAATTCTTTCTAATAATGAAATTGAAACACTTCCAGCAGAATTTGGAGAATTGGAAAAATTACAAGATCTATTTCTTCATGCCAATAATATTTCTATATTTCCTGAAGAGATTTGCAAAATAAAATCATTGGAAATATTATACTTATCTAATAATAAGATTAAAGAGATATCAACATCCATTCAAAATCTTCAGAATTTAGAAAACTTTTATATGAATGATAATGAATTAACTTATATTACAAATAATATTATCTTATGCAGAAAGTTACTTATATTCGAATTTCATAATAATCAAATTCATTATAAATCACCTCAAATTAATCGATTTTTAAATAGGATCGATAAAATGAACACTTATCTATTTTTATATAATAATCAAATTGATGATCTTAATTATAACAATAATTTTATCATAAATGTTTTAAAGATATCAAATAAACAATTGAAATTAGATAATAAAAAACTTATTGATGAAATAATAGACGATCCTATTTTAACATCCAATTGCAAATTGTTATTAATTAAATATTCGAATGATTATACATATCATTCAATACTATTCATACGATTTATTGAATTGTTGTATTATATTTGGAATGATATAACACAAGAAAGAAAAATAAAATTAAACAAAACAATCAAACCTCATCTTGATTTTGATGAAAGCCTAGAAGCATTATTATAAAAAAATTGATTTTTTATTATTTTTTTTAAATTATTTTAAAATTATGATCAAAAATCTTTTCATTCTTCTTCTTTTCTTTACAAATTTCATTATTGCGGTTTATGCTTATAATAATAATGAATGTCATAATAATGAAGAAGAAATTATCAAAGAAAAAATTAAAGCAAATATTCAAATCATCAATTATTTAAATATTCCTTTGTTGTTGAAATTATGGATTATTACAGGAATTTTAGTAAATTATATGCAAACTATACTTTACGCAATTCATATATATCATCAATGATCAAATATTTCTACTTCTTCTAAATATAAATTAGCAGGAATATTATAAGTAATTGATAATATTTTATCATTTTTGGTTTTTAAAAAATTTGAATTATCTGTTTCAATATAATATATATTTTCTTTATCAACACTAAATATTCCTTTTTGTAATAAATCCATTAAATTTAAATCATCTATAACTTTATTTAATATTACGCCGTGATGTTTTTTTCTATTTCTTGAAGAAAATAATAAACCTGTAAATCCATGAATTAATTCTTCAATAAATGATTTATCAGTATTTGTAATTGGATTAAAATTTAAAATATAAGTATCAGAGTCATGCAAATCTGCAAATCTTTTAAATGATTTTGATAAAAAACAATATTTAATAGTTACAAAATCTAAGTTAACTATTATTCTTTTAAATGTTTCAAAATTTTCTAATAATTCAGTTAATAATATATTATCAGGAACATCATAATTTCGATAAATTGTTAAATATGTATACTTTATTTTTCTTAGTTCATTAATATATAATTTAGAGGCATTATCCTTATTATTAAAACTTTGAGATTTATAATAATATAATCCATCATTTGTAATATGTTTTAATAAGTAAAATAATGCCTCTAATTTTTTTCTATCATTTGATAATAATTCAATAAATAATGATTGATTAATATAATTAGTTCTTTCAGTTGATTGTGCCTTTTTTAATAAATCATCAAAATCATTCATTTTTAAAGCATATAACTCATACTTAGAAAGAGGAGGAGGATTGCTTCGCTCAAATCTTCTTCCTGTAAGTTCTCGTTGTTTTAATTGTGTTATATTAAATTTCGTTGTGTTTTGAAAAGGTATAATTAAATTTCTATGAATATATTTAACGCCATTAAGAACAATATCATCTATTTTAAGTTGATGCGCATCTTTATCATGAGTAATAGGATTTGAATAACTAATAATAACCCCATAATTATCTAATTCTTCTTTTTGATAATTCTACAATATTATGAGTTGCCATTTATATCTATCTATATTAAAAAAAATAAAAAAAATAAAAATAATTAATCAGTAAATATTTGTCGTTGTTGTAAATGTAAATTAGCCCTAATATCATAAGTAATTGATAATGTTTTATCTTTTTTAGTTTTTAAAAATTCAGTAACATCATCTTTAATAAAATATATATTTTTTTTATCAACACTAAATATTATTTTTTGAAATAATTCAATTAAATCTATATTATATATAATTTTATTTAATAATTCGGTTTTTTTATAATGGCTACTATTTGATAATAATGGGCTGCGCATAAATGCATAAATTAATCTTTGAATAAATGGTCGATCTGTTTTTATAATTGGACTAAAATTTAAAATCTTAGTTTTTCCATATGCTCCTACATTACGTTCTTTTGCTAAAGAACATATCGTAAGATCTTCTAAATTTACATATCTTAATTTTTGTTTAAAAATTTCAAAACTTTCTAATAATTCAGTTAATGATATATTATAATAATTATTATTATTATTTGAAATAAAAATTAAATATTCATAATTTACTTTTCTTAGTTCATTAATATATAACATAGCATAATTATCATTAATATATTGACTAGATTGATAATAATATAATCCATTATTTTTAATATGCTTTAATAAGTTAAATAATGCTCGTAATTTATCTTCATTCTGAAATAATGAACTCAATAATTTTGATTTATCAATATTATTATCATCATCATCATCATCATCGTCATGATCAATAATATGATGCTCAGGATTATTTAATAAATCATCAAAATCATTCATTTTTAAAGCATATAAATCATAGGTATTAGGTTTACTTCGTTCAGATGATGTTCTACCTAAAATTTCACGTTTTCTTAATTGTTTTACAGTAATAAATTTATTTATTTCTTGAAGAGGTTCAATCAAATTACTATAAATATATTCAACTCCCTTCTTAACAATATCATCTATTTTAATCTGAATATCGGTAGTTTGTGGAATTGAATTACTTATAATAATCCCATAATTATCTAATTCATCTATTGGTAACTCAATTGATCTTGGCATATAATCTATATTTATAATTGATAAAAAATTGATATTTTATTTTTGATTTTTATGTAAAATTATGCATAAAATTATTATAATTCTTCTTATCTTAATTCCTGTTATTTATGCAAATAATGAAAACTGCAATTGTCATTATAATAGTAATGACAATGGCTCTTCTTCTTCTAATACTAAAATAGAAATAATCAATAATGTCAATATTCCTTTGTTGTTAAAAATATGGATTGTTACAGGAATACTAATCAATTATATGCAAACTATTATTTATATTATGAATTATCATTAGTTAAAATATTTCTTTTTCAATTAAATCAAATTTAACTCTAATATTTTTTGTAATTCTTATATTGCTAATATCTGTAATAGTATTAGAAACAATATTAATATAATACAAATCATAATTATGATTTATTATTAAATTTTGAAGAAAATAAGCAAAATCTAATGTTGGTATAGAATTAAATAATACATAATCTGTATTTTGTTGAAATTTATTTTCAAAATTTGCAGGATCATTTAAAAATAATTCATATTCTGTTTTACTTTTGATGTTATTAAAAGGATTAGTTATACTCATAATATCATAATATTCAGGTAGTTCAATACTTGGTGATAAATTCATATATTCAATAGCATTTCTTTTGTTACTGCAGTTTGTTTCTATTTCTTTCATTTTTTCTCTAAATTTTTCAAATGTTTCCAAATGTTTATCAAAATTTATATAATCACTAAAATTTTTATTTGTTGTATTGAAATGTAAATATTTATAATTTATTTTTCTTAATTCAACTACACATTGAGGATTGTCTGTTTGTGTTATTAAATTATTATAACAATATATGCCACGCTCATTTATATGTTTCAATAATTTAAACATTTTTTTCAAATAATTATCATTATTAACTAAAATTTTAAATTCTTTTGTTCTATTATAAAAATTAGGATTGTCTGAACTATCTTTTAAATCTTCTATATATGCATTAAAATCTGTCATTTTTATTCCATGAAGTGATTTATATTCTTGTTCTTCTTTTTTCTCTTTTTTTATTTTATCATAAAACACATTATGATTATTTGATTGCCGACTTCTAGATTTATTTGCTATTGTTTCTTGTCTTATTCTATCTTTAAAACTGGGTGCAGTAGATACTATATCTATTTGAAAAGGTTTTATTAAATGATCATAAACATATTTAATTTTAGCATAAACATCGTGTTCAATTTTATCATCTTTAGATGCATCATCATTGCTTATAATTACACCATAATTCATTTTTTGTTCTGTAGATAAATTTAATGTCATATCTTCTATAATATAAAAAGATTTAAAGAGACCACCAAATTATCTTTATATATGGATAGTAACAATTACATCAAACCAAATGATTTGAAATTCTATGAAGACATTAATATCAACGATAGTTTCTATGATTATTTAATTAAAAAAAAGTTTTTTACTGAAGATGAATTGTCTAGATATTATTATAAAGAAGATTTGAAAGAATTAAATTTTTATAATCATGAATGGAATGGTGTCAATTATTTGAAAGCTTTTAAACAAAAATTATTTTCAGATAATACAGATAATTATAGACACCGTGTAAATTTAAGAATTTGGGATTGTGTCTATAATTTAAATTCTTTTATTGATTATTCAAAAGATCTTCATTTAACTTTATCAATCTTATATTTCATGAAACATTATAATATTATTCGTAATAACTCTGGTAGAATTTGCAACGATGATAATAAAAATGATGAAAATGGATCAATTCAAAGCAACCTAGCTTATTTAAATCGCATAGCTATTAAGAAGTTATATAACTATAAATTATATACACTTCAAAATAAAAAAATTAAAGAATTGGAACAAAAAATAGATAATGTCTATTTGATAAATAGAATACAATTTATATTAGGAACTATAATATTAACTGCTATACGGGTATATCATAATTAAATATAAATTGCAGCAGTTTCATTTATATCTAATTTAAAAATGTTTATTCTATTCATCCAATTTTCCTGATATAAATATAAAACAATTTTTCTATTTTCATAAAAAGTATGCATAACTTTTAATTTATGAATTTGAATAAGATTATTATTGACATCATTCAATTCTCTAATCCATTTATTTTCATTCTTTGAATAAACAGAGCAAATAATATCATTTGCCCTCAATTCATATAATTCAATCTTTTTAATTGGCATATGCTAATAATAAAACTCAACAATCATTTTTTTATATTAAGAAAATGATTGATATTAATAACAACAAGATGAGTGCAAATAAATTCCTAAAAATTATTAAAATTAATAAAAATAATTTCAATAATCTCAAAAATAACTTGAATAATCTCAAAAATAATTTCAATAAAATTAATGTTGAATTAAATAATCTCAAAAATAATTTAAATGAAAATAATCATTTTTATGATTATAGAATAAATATGATTGATTGTAAAATAATGATGGTAGGAGGTGTTTTATTTATTATCCCTTATTTCCTGAAATGAATATATAAAATTTGATAAAAAAGCATTTTAATTGAATATTTATATAAATAATAGATATTATTAATAATAATAATGAATAAACTTCCTAAAAATAATTTTGTTTATAATAACATGATAAAAAAACAACTAATTATTCAAAATAAAAATCATCAATTGTTAGTAAAAGCAAATAATATAAAAAAAGAGCTTATTATTCAAAATAAGAATTATCAATTGTTGTTACAAGAAAATAATATAAGACTTCGCAAATTAGAAAGCAATGATATAATTATTCAACATAATTTTTATAATACGATTGATAAAAAATTATTTGATATCAATAAAAGTTTAATTGATATAAATAATAAAACAGCAGATCGATTAGGAGGAATTGAAGGGAGTATATTATTGGCAGGTGGTATATTATTTGCCCTCAACTTTTTATATTAAATATTTTTTTATCATTCTTAATAATAATGAATGATGATGTTATTAATTTCTATTTAACTATCGATAATATTAAAACGGTTTATGAATATCTTATTGATAAGAAATTTTTCAAAGAAGATGAGTTAGAAGATTACTTATATTTAACTGAAATTAAACAGGTATTAATCAAACATTATTATTTTGGTTATGATAATATGATTGATTTTATTGAAAAAGAGTTAAAAGAGCCATCATCTAAATCAGATATCAAAATGCGAATTATAAAAACGATAAGTTATATGTATATTAATATTGACGAAGATCAAAAAAATTATAAGATAAATAAAACATTTCATGTAAATTATAATATTGGTAATAATAAAATTGCTGCCAAATATTATAACGGTTGTTTGAAAGATTTGTATTTATTTTATAAATTACACAAAAAAACATCATCATCATTAATTCATTCACGAATTATTTCTGTATAGAAATATAACAAAATCATTTAAAAACTGATTTTAATAATAGTAATATATAGATATCCAGAAGTAAAATGGACCGCATGTATGACGAACGATATGGAGATATCCATTTTGACGAAGAAGACCCGCAATCTGAGTTTTACAACCCGAAATGCATTCGTGATCTTTATATCGATCTTGCCAATGGCGTCTTCGATCGTGCATTTGATCTGAATAGTGATGATAATTACTATGAAGACGAAGCCGATGACGAAGAAGAAGTGGCAGACGAAGAAGATGACGATGGCTATTATGATGCGGACAATGAATTCGATGATTATTAGTTGAATTCATTTACAAAAAATGGCAAAAATAATCTTTTTGTCATTTATTTTTTTAATCTTCATATCAAATTAATTATGTCGATTTCTAATAGCCACTAAACATTCCCAAATCTTTGTAAATTTTCATATAATTCATAATTTCATTACATAAAAGCGGACGAATTATATGACGAGCAAGGATAAAATGATAATGATGTTCAGAAGTAAATTTCATCTTTCCATCATTTTCTGTTCGATATGCTTTTTCAGCAGATCTAATTTGCTTAAACTGACTTCTGATAATTTTCTTATAAAAGTTAATGTCTTTGCATCTCAGTCCATGTAATAACTTATCCTCCACATACTCATCATGCCATGATAAATGGTTTTCAAAAAGATATAGAGCAATACAATCTGGCGTAAATTGCTTAACAACAATATTAGCAAAATCAGACATTATGATTTGATAATAAATATCAAAAAATCAATTTTCATTTTTATTATAAATTACTTAAAAAAATGACAAAAACTATTCATTTTTGCCATTTTTTAATCGTCACATCAAACAACACAATACAAGTTGAATACAACAGGCTTAGGAGCAGTTGATATCACAACAACCGGCTTATTATCAAGAAGCATATTACTAAACATCTTTTCAATCTCTTTTTCAATGATAAGAGAAGGCTCCGCGGGCTTGACATAAACAGGCTCCACAGGCTTAACATAAACCGCCTCCGCAGGCTTGACATAAACCGGCTCCGCAGGCTTGGTATAAACCGGCTCTGCAGGCTTGACATAAACCGGCTCCGCAGGCTTGGTGTAAACTGTTTGTGTTGATTTCGAATAACCGCTTCCAAACATTCCTAAATCTTTGTAAATCTTCAAATAAACACCAACTTCATGATATAGAAGAGGGCGAATTACATGACGAGCGAGGATGAAATGATAATGATGGTCAGACGTAAATTTCATCTGTCCATTATTATCAGTTCGATATGCTTTTTCAGCAGATCTAATTTGCTTAAACTGACTTCTGATAATTTTCTTATAAAAGTCAACGTCTTTGCATCTCAATCCGTATAATAGCTTATCCTCAACATACTTATCATATGAAGATTTATCGCAGCTTTCAAGAAGGCATCTTGCGATATAATCAGGCTTCAATTGCTTAACAACAATTTTAGCGAAATCAGACATTCCGATCTAAACATTAGTTTAAAATCAGACATTCATTTTTGTTTTAATTTTAAATCAATTAAAACAAATATAAAAATAAATGACGCTCCTAGAAGGGTTCGAACCTTCGACCTAACGGTTAACAGCCGTTCGCTCTAACCAACTGAGCTATAAGAGCATGAATAAATATATAATTTAATCTTTATATCTATTTTTCAAAAAAAATGATTTTTAATTTTTTAGCTATTTATCATTAAAAATGATGCGTCAAACGATCAATTTAAATAAGGAGAAGCGAGTTCTCTTTAATATCATTAAGATGATGGTCATTAATTGTGATGGCATTGTTTATGGTGGTTTGGTCAGAGATGAAATTATCGCAACTCATCATAAATCATTATTTGATGAACTTGATGAAGATGATAAGTATTCTAAATTCTGGGATAAGTCATATCATCCGGAATCGAAGTTTCGAACATTAATTCCAAATGATATTGACATCTATTTCAAAAATAATGAAATTGCTCAAACATTTATTACAAGAGTTAGCAGCTTTTCTGAACAGAATAAGGGAACCTTGTTTATGAGAAACGGGTTTCTATATTCAATGGATCAAAGATATATTCATAAGAAAATGTCTTTGATATTCAGACTTGGCAAAACTTTCTGCAACAGTGGATTTAAAGTTGAAATTAATATGGATGTTGTTGTGAATAACAATGCAACCATTACAACCGAACCACCTTTTAATAACGCAGACTTCAGTTGTAATATCTTTGTTATGAGTAAAACTGAAAATAACAGATATGAAATTCGATTATCCAAGAATACTGGAACTAAGTTAGATGAAATGCCGTTTGTCAAAAAAGCTCAACTTCAAGCAAAGATTTTGAACGATTTAATCGAAGGCAAATCAGAATTCATCCGATCAATGGAAACCCCAGATACAGAATATGTTAATGGTGTTCGCATTATTAAAATATTAAACCATCCTTATAATTTTAAGATTACTAATCTTCTATTCAGAGAAATTGAAAATCAAAAATCTGAGAATGTCTGTGATATTTGTCAAACATCATTTGACGACTGTGAAAAACAAGAACCTCTCATTGAAATTCTAACAAACAAATATGCAACTTACAGTATGCATAAGTCTTGTTTCATGCAATATCTTGCAAACGAAATTTCAAAGAAATATGTTAATACTTCAACAAATAATATTGAATGTAAATGCTCTCGTCGAAATGTATTCAATTTCAAAAACAGCCACAGATTTTCATCATTATTCTGAAAAATGAATATTACAAAAAAAAATAATTTTTATTTTTTTTATTTATCAGGACTAAATACTTTTCGAGGATTAATTATACGTCCTGTTCTTGATGTAGTTTGCTGCTGTGGTTGTGGTTGTGGAGGTGGAGGTGGTTGTTGTGGAGGTGGTTGTGGAGGCGGTTGTTGTGGAGGTGGTTGTGGTTGTTGTGGAGGTGGAGGTAGTGGAGGTGGAGGCGGAGGCGGTTGTGGTTGTTGCGGTGGTTTTGGTTTTGCTTGTGATGTTTGAGATAAGTTTGTTTTTTGTCTTTTTGATACGGTATCATTTGGTGGAGAAGAATATCTTGTATTTTTAACTTGTCTTCCAGATTTTGTTGTTACAATACTAGTTAATGATTGTTGTGCAACAACCGGAACACTTGCTGGAGCCGGACCCTTAGCAGGACCCTTAGCCGGACCCTTAGCAGAACCACGAGCAGGACCCTTAGCAGGACCCTTAGCAGAACCACGAGCAGAACCACGAGCCGAACCACGAGCAGGAACAGGAGAAGGCGCCTGAGCAGGATCAGGATCAACCGCAACTGGAGCGGCAGGAGGTGGCATTTGTAATTTTTGTCTTTTTTCTTCTCTATCTTTTTCTCTATCTTTTTCTACTTTATCAGATATTGCTCGTATTATTTCTTGATCTTGTTTAAATTTATCTTGTTGTGCTTTTTTTCTTTCTTTTTCTTCTTTTAGTTCTTCTGCTGTTAATTTTTTTGGTCCAGGTGGTTTTTGATCTGATATTTTTAAAGATTTACTTAAACTGACGGTTACTTCATCAATTAAACTATTATAATATGGATATTTTTCATCATGCATACTTATTTTTTCATTTGTATCAATATATATATTTTCTATATTCATTGATTTTAAATAGTCATCAATAGTAGTTAGATTACTATTATCTAAATATTCATCTTTAGCATCTATCAAATATTTAGATTTTGTAAATATCATTAAAGTGTCTAATATACTACAAATACTATCAATTTTACTGGTTGAATTAGGGAATATTTTAGTTCTAAACAATTTATCAAATCTATATATTCCATATTTCTTACTATTATCATTTAAATATGCCAATTTCTTAGCTAACATAAATTTAGTATACGATCCAATTATCGTTATTATTTTATATTTATCATCATTATAATAATTTTTCTCTTTTGTTAAGAAACTATTAATATTCAAAGTTTTATCAAAACTTGTAATAGTCTTTATAATTGATGTATATGTATTCATCGTTTTTTCTAATATTTTTGATACCATCAATATGAAGCCAGTATTTATAAAGAATTTATCAATATTTCCTTCATCATTCATCATATCAACTTCAATTTCAGGTTTTATAAATGTTTTGACATCTTTATTTTTAAAAATACCATTAAATATATCTCCCAATATTTCATTACTAACGATAATATCACTTCCTTCTAATGTATCATTTTTAGTTAATATCTTATAAATCTGATTATATGATCTACTATTAATATGCCAATCTTTCAATTGTATTTTATCATCAACTTTTATTTTACCAGTTGCCGCAGCAGTAAGAAATCTAGAATTTGCGGTTTTCATTCTATCCCCAGTTTTAATAGCTGCTCCAGGATTTGCAGATATAACATCTTTCAAAACAGGATAAAAAAAGACACCTTTTTTTAAAAAACTTTCAGGAACTTTTAATTTTCTTATTTCAGATGATTTATTAAAATCATAAATCTTTTCAATATTTAATCTTTCAATTTGTAATTTTTCTTTTAAATTATCTCGTTCTCTTATAATTTCATAATAAACATCATCAAGTGTTGTATATGTATCTTTAAACATCTTTCTAATTTCAATTGGTTTAACAGCTTGAATATACGATTTTTGAATGTCTTCTAATAACTCTTTGCTAATAGTTGGAATACCAATATAATCTTTTAAAACATACCAAGATAAAACACTGCTATTAAAATATTCATACAATTTATCATCAATCTTTTTAAATAAACTGTTAGATAATGTATCAAAAATTTCTTCTAATTTTATTATTATTGATTTTAATCTATTCTGTCCAATAACTGTTTTATATATATCATATTCTCTATTAAAAGGAATAATTATTTCTTCATTAAAATAATTTAAAAATTTTTCAGACAATCTTTTAAATAATGGCAAATTATATCTGCTTCTCTCAAGTTCATTAATATTACCAAGTAATAAATCATTGTTTAAATTGCTATAAATATCAATTAAAATTTGTATATTTAATTTTTTAAATAATGTTCCTCTTTTTTGAATATCATTTATAGCATTTTTAAATTTTCGAAAAAATTTTTCATTTTCTATTACAGATGATTTTAATATTTGAATTTGATTAAAAAAACCTTCAATGTCAGAATAAATAAAGGTATTGTAGTAATTTTTCAATAATTCCTTATCTAAATCTGAACTTACAGTATCATCATTCAATTTAAGCTCTGGTATTTTTTCACAAGTTATTTTATACATTTTATCAAAATTATCAAATTTTATCTGAATATCTCTTATTCTAGGGTTATCTGGATTATCATCAATAATGTTTATTTTATCTTTAGTTATAAAATCATTTGAATATAAACTTAATAAAATAGTGTATTGATCTTGATCATCAATTATTCTATTAAGTTTATTAGCAGATGTTAAATTATGTTTTTCAATTAAATTATCTAATATATTCAATTTAAATTTTAAACTTTCTAATGGATATAATAATTCGTCATCAATATATTTAATACGATCTTCAAAACTCGAATAACTCAAAATTATATTTTCCAATGCATTTAAATATACATCATCACCAATTCTTTCTGTGCTTGCTTGAAAATTTTCATATAATAGACAAATATCATTATAAAATTTATCAATAATTATTTTACAAACTGTTTTTGGCTGATGTTGAGTTGTTAAAATCGTTGAATGTATTTTATTAAATGTAATTCCTTCTTCTTTTGTAATATTATCAACATATAATATTTGACATAGAGTTATTAATTTTGCAAATTTTCTAAAAAATTTAATAAAATTATCATAATTTGCAGGAATTCTTGATAATACATTCATATAAATCCAATTCAAATATTCACAAAAACGATCAGTTCCAGCATAATTATATTCAGGTATTGTTGCATTTCCAAATATTTCTTTGAGAATATTTACAATATCTGAAAGATATTTTTTATCTAAATCTCCATTATAAAATAGAGTTCTATTATTATCTATCAATTTTAAATAAGCTGTTAAAACATTTCGATTATTGTATCTAAAAATATTTTCATTCAATTGCATTATCTTATATTTTTCATCTTCGTTTGCAAAATTTCTATAAAAATTAGATGGTGGTAATTCTAATGGTGTTGAAAATGCTAATGATAGTCCATCCTGATAATTTTTTTTATAATCAAATGTCAAACGATCTTTGCTATATGATAATATTTCAAAGTTATCACCAATTATCTTAAAAACATTGTATGTATCTATATATGTTCTAACGTGATAAATAATAACAATCATGAAATACCAAAAATAGTCAAAATTAAAATTTGTATTGTCTACAATTGTATCATTTGTTATTCCAGAAACTGTTTTAAAATTATCAAAAATAGTTTTATCAAAATTAAATAATTTTTGTCCATTATCTATATCATTAAATGCATAAAATTCAAAAACAGACCCTTTTATCAATTTATATAAATCATCAAATTTGAATTTATTTTTCCCATTATATAAAGTCAATATCGATTTTTTCTTATTTTTTATAATATCAACATATTTAATATCCGTAATATTCATTTCGAGTATATTATAATCAGTTGCAGTCATTGTTTTCACATTCCCATTTAATATAGCTCGTGCCGCCGATAATTTATCTCCTGATATAAAATATGCCTCTTTTTTTGCAGGATTGATATCATTATATTTTGAACAAAAAAGCGATTGTCCCCAATCACCAGATTTCTTAAAATCAAGCAATATGCTTATTATCTCTTTTTTCTTATTTAAAAATGTTGTTTGTTGAATGGAAACCATTAAATACATTACTAATATAAATAGCAACCATAATTCACTTTTATCAGATGATGCTATTACTTGTGCATCTTGTAATAAATTTGTATAGGCTTCTAATTCATCCTGAAATTTTATAAATTTTTCTATAAAAGTTTTTAACATATCAATGGAATTAAATGACTTTTCATAAGTAATATTAATCTTATTTTCTATAGCATCAAGATTAAATATAAGTTTCTTATATTTTGGATGTTTAAAAATAGGACTTAAATTTGACAATTTATCAATATTAAATATACTTTTAATAATATTTTTATTGTCAGTTGATAATACAGATATTCTATCGATTTTATCATTTAAAGCAGTAATATCACTAATATTAAACTTTATATTAGGGAAATATATGTTGTCAATCTGTTTTGTAGTAAAATTAAAATATCTTCTTGTTAAATCGCGAATTGCTTTTTTATATTCTTCTCCTAATATCTCTGTATTAAAATTTAAATCAGTTATTTGATTATAAACATCATATTCAACGTCTTCAATAACAATATCTGTTGATGAATGGGGATCGTATGCATTCTCAAAAGGTAATAATTGTGTGCTAATTTTATCAAAAACACCTTCTTTAATATTATGATAAGTCTCGCCCAATCCATCATATTTAACAGATGATATATTCGTATCAAACATATATCCATATTTATCAGGCGTTTCTTTGAAATCATAAAATTGTTTGATGATATTAATCAAAGCATTATAGACAGTTTCTTGGTCATCGGCTGCAATATCATATCCATCTCTTTGCTTGTCTTTATTTTCCTTTGAAAAATATTCAAATTTTGTTGCATCTGTATTCACATCAATATAAATAACATTAGCATTATCATCTACATTGTCAAATATATCTTTATTGTGTATCAATATATATTGTAATATCATTTCTTCGTAATTTGCACCATTTCTTTCATATAAACTATTAAAAAGTTCTATTTCAGATTGAGATAAAGAAGAAGATGCAATATAATTTTCATACATATCATCAATATATGTTTTGATGGATTTGTATTTATCAAAATCATGTTTAGCATCAAAAATATGCAATATTTTTAATAAATTATCTCCACTGGATTTTAGATTATTTCCTCCTTGAATTGAAAAACGAAATTTTTCTTTATCTTTAAAAAACTGTTTATTTATAACTTTTTCATATTTTTTAATATCAAAAAAAATTTTATCTTTCATTTTAGAAAAGAAATAATCAATATTAAATTCATCAATTAATTCTGATATTATCATTTTCTCATAATATTGGCTTTCCGTTAAGATTTTAACATATGGTTTTTGAGGTTTATTTTTAAAATTTAAATTCTCAAATAATTTTTTTTCTGAATTATGTGGAAATTTCTTTTTTTGTCTATTCAAATGATAATATAATTTTGAAATAATTTTTTTATGTTTTTCTTTAATCTTCAATTTTTTTGATGATATTACTGGAAAAACATCATCATTCATTAAATCTATACTTGATTTTGATGATGATTTAGATCTTGATTTTGACCTTGATGATGATTTGGATGATACACTCAATGGGTTTTCTATCATTTGTGTATCTCCTTTTATATCAATGTTCATAATTTCTATATATTAGTATTATAATAAAAACAAAAATTCAATTTGTTTTTTTTGATCTTGTAAAAGCTTATTAGCTAATAATAACGCTGTCCTCTTGCTTCATTTCTCGAAGCGAATGTTGGATTAACCTTATTCTTAACTTCAATCCATTTATGATCTAAAATATATGAATTTCTGTTTTCTCTGGAAGTGTCAGAATTCGCATACAACTGTCGCAATTTTCCCTGAACCTGAAGAGATGAATAATTACTTCCAAGTTCATTTTTATATTTATGATAATTGTCACGAACAAAGCGTTCTTGATGCTCGACATACTTGCTATGACCGCCTCCCATTTCTGATAATATTAATCAGAAAAACAAAAATAAATTTTTATTATGTTTATTTATAATTCTAAACAAATATATTTTTAAACTAAAACCATGTTAAATCATCTTCTTCTGTTTCTCCTTTAATTAATTCAATTACACTTGCATATAACTCTTCTGGTATCAATAAATTCTTTTGAGCAACACTATCAAAGACATAAGGACGCTTAATATCTGGCTTTTCTTCTTCACTATATTCATCTATAATTTCATCAATTTCATTATATTCATTCTCCTTAATTTTCTTGATCAAATCCATTTTTATTTTTGTCTTAAAAGTTGCCAATTTACCAATAATTTCCATAAGATCAATATCTTTAGGAAAAGTAGTAAATTCAACAGCAATAGGAACAGTAATTTTTGATTTATCTTGTTCATCCAATTTCTTTAAAACTTCTAATGGCAAATCTTTTATTTTCAAATATTTTTTCAATGTTGGCTTAGAAATCTTTGTCATTTCAATAACCTTATCAGCATCTTGAATATCACATAATTTAGAATAAGATAAAACCTTATCGCAAATTGAAAGATTATGTTTTTGAATATTTTCAATAATACTAATTTCCAAAGCTGCATCATCATGAATATTAATAAGATTACAAGGAATATAACTTCGATTTAAAGATTTCATTGCTAAATATCTTCTTTGACCTGCGATAACATCATATTTTCCATCAGAATTTAATTTAACAGTAATAGGATTAATAAGACCATTTTTATTAATACTTTCTGCCAATTCTTCAATATTATTAATTAAATTTTTTCTAACATTAATATCAGAAATCCGCAAATCTTCAAGTTTAATATTAATAATATCCATTGACTTTTAATATAAAAATCAAAATAAAAAGAAAATCATTTTTTTATTATTATTTAATTAGATTTTATGATATATATAAGTTGTTTTACTATTATCATAACATATATAATAATAATAAGGAATATTTCTTAAGATATATAAATGATCTTTGCTTGTTTTAATTACATATTCGCAAGAATAATTATTATATATGCAAGTATTTTTATTATTCAAAATATTTTCATTCCATTCGAATTTTGTTAAAGCACATTTTCCATCAGTTTCATTATTATTAATAGATAAAACAATTTTACTGCCATCATAAATATATTTTTTATTATCTATTATTAATCCAACAATATTAAATCCCATATTATTTTGAAATAAAACATAATCCAATTTATATTCTTTATTATTATAAGTAATTTGATTATTATCTTTATTCAATTTAATATTAATTATATTATTATCTTTATCATCATTATCGTCATTATTATTATCATTATTATCATCATTATTATCATCATTATTATCATCATTATTATCGTCATTATTATTACGATAATTGTCACGATTGTTATTATTATTTTTTATAATTAAAATATCTTTGACATCTGCAGTTGATGAATTACATTTTAAATTATCAGGATCATTATCATCAATAATTTTTAGATATGATGATGATAATTCTAATTTAGAATAAAGAGATTTTAAAATAGAATTATTATTATTATTAGATTTTTTCAATTTTAATTTATTTAATAAATCAGTTGGTTTATTAATTTTATTATTAATATTAAATAATGTATTATTAGCATTACCATCAGCATTTCCATTACCATCAGCATTAATATTTAAAGATTTGATTAATGTTGCATATTCATTATTTGCGGATATATTTTGTTGCGAGGATGATATGCCAATTAATGATGACACAAACCATGATATTTCTTTATATTCATTAATTGTTATTTTTTTATTATTTTTTATCTTATTTGAATTAGCATATATTAATAAATATTTAATAAAAGTTAAAATAGAATTGTCACTTTTAAATGTTGAATAAAAATCAATAATATGATTGTTCTGAATGAAACAATCAAAATAATCAAATGGATATATGCTTATTTTTTTTTTATACTTATCTGGAGATATAAATGAAAATATATTATCGTAATGATGATAAAATTTAAATTTTGTTGCATTGTTTATGCAAATCTGCTCATTAAATTTTGTTTGTATAATATTATTAATATAATATTTCCACAATAATTGAATATTTTTATTTTTATTTATATCATTATCATCATCCTTATCCGGATTATAAATTTTATTTAAAAATTCTTTTATTATGTTAAAATATTTTCCGTTATTTAAAAACCGATTTTTACATTCATCATCAATTATTAATTCTTTCTTTTCACATTTATTAATGTCAATTATATCCGCTATATCATTAAAATCAAATTTCAATTTCTCTTCATCGTCTTCTTCATTTTTAAATTCAATTTCCTTATATCGTAAAATATCATAAACAATGTAGATATTTGCATAAATGCCAAAAATATAATCATTAATAGTTGCACGATCTATGTCTTTGCCGTCAATAATTATTTTATTTATATTTTTCAAATGACAAACACAATCATTAACAATTTCATGCCAATTAAATTCTGTTTTTTTGGTTAATAAATCAATAACATAATTAATATTAATATGATAATAATTTGATATTATTGGATCAGACATTATTTAACTTTATTATATACATATATATAATTTGTAGTTTTAAAACTAATATAATCTTTCATCAAAAATGCATTTTTGCTTCGTTCAATTATTTTATCATAAGAAATATAATAATTTTTTTCATAATTATTGATCCAATCAAATTCATAAATTGGAAAAGGAATATTATAAGTTTTATAATTTGTATCTTCAAATATATTTGAATAAGTATTATAAATATATTTTTTACTATTTTTTATTATTCCAGCTATCAATTTATTATTATCACATTTTATATATACATTGTTTAATATATATTTTTTTTCTTCTATTTTAATATCAACTATATTTTGTGATATAAATTTTATAAAAAAATTATCGCTTTCTTTTATTTCTTTAAAATATATTTCATCAATATTATCTACTTCTTCTATTATTAAAATATCAATATTTGATGTAAAATTTATGCTAACATTTCCATAAATTTTATTGGAATTCATATATAAATAAACAGTCTTTTTTTGAAAATATTTACTATATATATCAATCATAAAATTATCACTATACATAAAACTACTACTATCAATCAGTTTGCTTATTTTTTTATAATTATCTTCATTGCTAATAGTATTATTATCTCTTATATTAATTAATTCTTGAAATAATTTATCATGATTATCATCATTATTAATAGCATATGAATTGCCAAAAATAGTAGCATATAATATTGTTAAATTTTTTTTATAAGTATCATTTGCAATTGTTTCATTTACCGGAATTGTAAAATAATTTTTTCCTAAATGTGTTTTTATATTATCTTCTTGATGTAATGATAATAAATGCTGTTTTAAATAAGATAAATAACTCATTATATTTTTTTTTTCATAAATTTTTTTTGTCTCATGATATTCATCAATATAAATATAACAATTGAAATAATAATACGGATTTATCAAATGTTTTTTATTAATTTTAGTGATTTTATTATCGATTTTATTATTCATCTCATTATAAATTGACTGAATATATTCAATCCAAAATGTTTTATTATCTTTTTTTCCATCTTTATTTAGAAAATATATAAATTTATTAAAATTATCCTCTTTTTTTGTATTTAAGGAAGATATAATTTTATTAGAAGAACATTTTTTTATTTCATAATCTTCATTGTCATCACGATTACCATCACTATCGCGATTACCATCACTATCGCGATTACCATCACTATCGCGATTACCATCACTCTGTTTAATGTAATCGATAATATCATGTGCTACAACTAAATTTGAATATATTGTAAAAATGTATTCATTCACGGTCTTTTTATATTTAAAAAAATCTCCATTTTCAATAAATTCAAGCGGGTTTTCTTTATTATATTGATATGTATCAACTTTATAAATATTATTATTAATTTCATGTAATTTACATAAAAATGCATTATAAATAGTATTAAAGCTCACATTAGGAGTTGTTTTAATATTTGTAATGATATTATCGATTTTATTTATGTCAAATATATAATTATCCATTTTATATTTAACGAATAATAAAAAAATGATTATTAATTTTTTTTAAAAATAATCAATGGAGAATTTTTACGATGATTTTATAAGTAGAGAGAAATATTGGTTTTCTCAAAATGATGAGAATGACAAATATTTATCTGATAATTATGGTCATTTAATTGATGACTATAATTATGATATTCATTGTAAACCAATTTTAGGAATTATGATTTATGACCAATTAACAAGACATTATTATAGAAAAGAGGTAAACAATCATATTCTCATTTATTTTAATCAAAAAGCATTAGAAATAGCAAAGAAACATATTTTAATTATTAAATATCTGAAATATGTGGATTGGATGTTTTTTATGTTAGTATTTAGACATTCAAATATCAGAGAAAATTTGCTTTTCGTAATGAATGAATGTTGGAAAATATCACCTCTTCCAATAAAATTTATTCGTGCCACTTATTCTAGGGCAAATTTTAAAGAAATATTGACAACATATGATTATTCGCTTGTTAATTATGATACAACTATTTTAGATAATTATTCGTCTTCCGAAATCCTTACAAATCCTTTATATCAAATTGGAAAGTTTGATAAAATGGAGGATGATATTATTATCATAAGTCTTTCAGGCGGTGTTGATTCCGTCGTATGTTTATATAATGCCGTCCATAAATATCAAAATAAGACAGTAATCGCAATTCATATAAATTATAATAATCGTTCTGAAGTCGAAGAAGAAGTTAAATTTCTTAGATGTTTATGCGCAATTTTAAATGTTAAACTTTATGTAAGAAAAATAGCTGAAATTAAAAGAAAAATATGCATGGAAAATGATTTGAGAGATGTTTATGAAAGTTATACAAAAAGAATTCGATTTAATAGCTATAAAGCACTTTCAGTGGGAAAAATACCAACCATAATTTTAGGTCATAATAAAGATGATTGCTTTGAAAACATCTTAACCAATATTTCCTATAATTGTAAATATGAAAATTTGATTGGCGTTGAATACTCATCCATAATAGATGATATCAATTTTATCCGACCTTTAATTAATGTTTCTAAAGATGATATTTATAAATTTGCAAATGCCCACAATCTTCCATATCTTAAAAATAGCACTCCAACTTGGAGCCAAAGAGGGAAAATTAGAGCAAATATTATTCCGGTTTTAAATAATTGGGATAATAGGATTATATCAGGATTATTTAATTTAAATGATATTCTCAAAGATTATAATGAAGTTTTAAAATCATCAATTCAAAATTTCAAAGAAACAGAAATTGATAAAATAGAAAACTTGAATATGAGTAAGCTTTATTGGAAACACGGAATATTCAAATTATTCAAAATCTATATTTCAAATAAATCAATTGAAAGCCTAATTGAACGATTAGAATTATGGAAAAATAAACGAATTGACTTAAATAAAAAAACAAAAATAATTGTTTCTAAATCTATTACAATTATCATAATAAAAAGAAAAAACGATTATTATGAAAGAAAAATAAATACTTTATTAGTTATAGAATGAGTAAAAAATATATTGATAAACCACCTGGCGGACCATCTTCTTCAGTGGCTAAATATCAAGATATTGAAGAAGATGGACCAAAAACTGATATTGAAGAAAAAAATTATTTAAAATATAAAGATGGTATTGCTTTTACTAATCATAATGATATCAAACAAATTACAGATTTTTATGCATCAATAATTGATAATAAAATTGTTACTTATAGCGATACAGCAGATGATATAAATCATGATGAAGAAAAACAAATAAATTTATATTTAGAAGAAATTAAACAAAATGACGCTGAATTAAAAAAAATAATGAGAAATGCGGAATATGGTATATATATTAATAATGACGATGATGACGATAATGACGACAATGATCATAAAAAAACAAATAATATAATTCGTATAATTCGTAAAATTAAAGGTGGAGTTCTAGACGAACGTTATGATTCAACTATATTTACAGATACATTATATCATAATGAATTATCAGAATTTTTGGATCATATGTATATTTATATGCCAAATAATTATACATATATAGAACACTATTTAATAGATAATAGTGTTACTAGTCAAAAACAAATACCATTAATTCTACATAATAAAATTTTAAAAATTCAGCAATATACTTCAGCTGAATTAGAACAAAAAATTGCTAATAATGATAATAATATGCGTCAATATTCTAATATAGTAAGATACGTAAATCAAAATAATACAAAAAAAATAGATACATATATATTTACAGTTAAAAATTATGAAGGAAAAAATGGAGTTTTAAATCAAAAAACAGGTATTGATGCAGAATATAGTATAACAAAAAATATTATATATTACAAATATAATTATAATTATATTTATGGTTTTGAATTATTATTTTATAAATATTATAATAATTATAAAATATTTCTTGATGAACAAACCAATTATCTTAAAAGTTTATCTTATATAGATTATGAAACAATAAGAGATTATACAAGACCATTTACATTTGAGACGTGCTTTACACCTGTTAAAAATGGGGAACCATTTCTCAAATCATCTGTAATAAAGAGGACACCTTGGGGCATGACACATTGGGGTATGATAGGTAATTCATTTTCACATTTAATATATGATTATTTAACAACAAAAAATGCTGAAATAGAGAAAACAATACTGAATGAAGGATTAATGGGTGTACATACTGCTAGCTATCTGAAAGAATATAATCAACATAGAGCTATATTTATACAAAAAATAGAAAATAATGAACCAATTTTTGATAATCCTGGCGATTATAATGAAATATATACAATGTTACCTGATATTATTTGGACAAATATAATAAAATTATCATTATTAAATTTAAATAAAATAATAGAAAAAGCACCACCAGTAAAAGAGCCAATTATATTATATAGAGGAAGTGGGTCAAATTATATGGATGATCCTTTAGTTCAATCTTCAAACAAATATAGAACAACTCAATTATCATCATTTTCATATAATTTTGATGCTGCAAAATATTTTTACAAGAATTTAAAAGGCGGATATCTTAATCCAAATGCAGTAATTTATAAATTATATGTTCATAAAGGAGTGAGAGTATTATTAACAACGCCTTTTGTAAGTGATAATTTAAAAAATGAAGCAGAAGTTTTAATTAAAGAAGGTCAATTATTAAATTTTAATACAAATATAGAAAAAAATGCAAAATTTTCTGATTTATCTCATGATTGTTGGAATTCAATACATATGACAAATAATATTCATTTATCTGATGATAATAAATTTAGAACAATCCCATTTATTGAATTAAAACCGGAAAGCTCTTCCGTATTTGCAAAATTTAGAGTTGCATTAAAAAAAATAATAAAATAATTATTTCTTCATTTTAATTTCAATGTCATTTTCTGAACTTATAATAAACCCTCGTTTCTTATAAAAATCAATCAATTTCAAATGACTATCATCATTCTCGTGTTTATCTATAAATAATATATATTTTTCATTGTTACATAATGAATTTAATAATTGTGTCGCAATTCCTTGATTTCTATAATTAATATCTACACATAATTGATTTATAGATATATAGTCATTATCATTATCATTGTCATAATATTTATGTAATCCCATAAAACCAACTACTTCATTATTAATCATCTTATAAATAAGTTTTTCATATGTATTTATTCTAGATGTTTTGAAGTTTTGTAAAATTAAATTATTTATTTTTAATATTAGTTTTTCATTTAAATTTTGATAAAAAGTAGTTAATTTAATTTTGTCTATTATTTCTTTATTCATTTAATTATTGTTTTGATAAATAATTAAGTTTTTCTTTTTATTTCTTATAAATATAAGTAATATAATAATGGCATTCTATTTATATTAAATGAAATAAATAAAAAAATGATATAAATGACTATGATTTTTATTAGTTATAATGAAGAAGATTGAAAGTATCCATAATAAAACTAAGATTATTCAAACTGATGAAATGCCATATAATTCAAATAATCTTCTTTTGAATGATGATGATTTAAGGAAATTTTTTGATAATAATGGACTGAATGGCATTACTTATAACAATCTTAATTTATATCGAAATGCGTTTATTCACAAGTCTTATTGCACTATGAAGAATGCTGATTTCGAAACAGGAAATGCAAATTGCCCTCCTAATTGTATTCCTCTTCAAGATATGTCATATGAAAGATTGGAATTTTTAGGAGATGCTATTTTGAATATGGTTGTTGCCAATTATTTATATTCTCGTTTTCCTGATCAAAATGAAGGCTTCTTGTCAAAAATAAGAACTAGAATTGTAAATGGAAAGATGCTTGGGTTTCTTTCAAATGAAATAGGATTTTCAAGATTTGCAATTATTTCAAAACAAGTTGAAGAAGCAAACGGAAGAAATAATTATAAGATTATGGAAGATATTTTCGAGGCTTTTATTGGAGCTTTATATATCGATTTTCAAAATGAAGAAGATAAAGTAACAATGCCTCCTAAAATTCCACTAATAACATTATCAGGAGCTGGTTATTTCGTTGTTGAAAAATGGATTGTCTATATTGTCGAAAATTATATTGATTTTAGTGAATTAATAATTCAAAAGACAAATTATAAAGATATGCTTGTTTCTTATATGCAACATTCCACTCAAGATACACCCAAATTCTGCGAATTGGGAATAATAACAAAAGATAGCGTAAAAATATTTAATTATTGCGTTAAAAATAGACATAATGACATTATAGCAACTTCATCAGGCTTTTCCAAAAAAGAGGCAGAAAATAATGTAAGCAAAGAAGCTTTGCTATATTATGGAATTCCAATATAATAGAAAAAAATTTAAATAATTATTTTAATTAGAACAATATGTCAAATGAAGAATATGACCCGGGATCAATTATTACCTTTCTTGCAAAAGAGTATAAATTAGATACAGCTACTTTAAGCAATATATTAAATTCATTATCATTACAAAATTATAAATTAGATAATGCATTAATAAAAAATATATTCAAAATACTTATAAATTATACTTATAAATTAAAAAAATCAGAAATGGCATTAAATGAGAAATATGAAAATAATTTTGATGAAATAAATAAAGCATTGAAAGAAATAAAAGAACAAATGAAGAAAATTATAAAAGAAGAGCCAGCACCTGCTGCTGAAGCTGCTCCGCCATCTTAATTATTTATTTCAACTGTTCTTGTAAAGTTTTTTTTTATTTTTAATGGTAATGGTAATGATGATGACAATGGTAATGACAATGGTAATGACAATGGTAATGGTGGCATTAGAATTGTAAATATGAAATCATAAATAATTATTGCTATTAAAACTAGTTTTTGAATATTCATATATATAAAACGAATTATTAAAAATTAATTATATATAGATGGATTACAATAGAATTCAAATTGATTCAATTGGTATTGGAATAAATGACATTACCAATTTAAATTTAACATTAGATAATATTTATAAAACTTATTTAGTTATTGGAGACGTTGGAACTCAACAACCAAATCAATTAAATAATCTTTATAATTTGATTGTTACTGAAAATGCAGTAGGTGTTAATACAACTCGAAGTAATGTTGCTAAAAAGAATTCGTCTTCTTTGGTAGTAGAGGGAAATATTAATTGTTCGGGTTCAATACATGCAAATAATATTATCTTAGATGATAATATTTCTCTTGCAAGTAATGTCAGAACATATAATCAAATTTTAAATCGTATTTCATCTCATCTATTATTTTATAATGTTAAAAATTATGTTGAAAATAATATTTACACTACGCATAATGTTATTATAGGAAATGAAAGAAGTGCAAATTCAAATTTGAGTGCGTTTAAAATAGCCAGACATTGTAATAATAATGCAAATAATATTCAATTTGCTATTTTAAATAATGATATTACTAATAATGAACCAACAAATTTAAGTATGGGAATTATTGGTAATATTGATACTTCACCTGCACATATCTTAACATCTCCAAATATGCCTCTTCATTTTAATATAAGTAAGACAAAAACAGAAATCAATAATTTATATCCAAATCTTAGAAATATTCCAAATTATAACAGTAATCAATATCCATCATTGGCATTAGATATTCATGGAAATGTAATCGTTAATAAAGATGAAATACCAAGCCAACTAACTTATAATAAATATACTTATATTAAATCTATTACAGTTACACCAACTACAGAATATCCAAAATTATATATTAATGGTGCTGTTTATGCTGAAAATATCTTAATGTTTGATTATATCACGAAACAAACAGTCAATTTAGACAGTATTTATATGAGACAAGGAAATGCGGGAGGATTGACAATTCAACCAAATCAGATATTAGGAGGAGATTTTAATGATGTTGAATTTACTTTTAATTCTAATGTAAAAATCGGCAATTCTTCTAATAGTCATAAATTTAAAATTTATGGAAATGCTGAAATAACATCAAATTTAAATGTTGATAATCAAATAATATCAAAAACTGTTATAATTAATTCAAATTTGATTGTAAATGATACTGGTGGAACAAATCATTTTTATAATGATTGCATATTTTATAAATCAGCTCAATTTAATACTTTAAATTGTTCTGAAACAATTACGACCAAAACATTAAATGTAACAACCAGTTTAATAATTGATGGAACCAGTGTTCAAATTACTGATAATCCAAATCCAATACAAGCTATTCCTCTTCCTGATATGAATTCTCTAACCTTAACATCTTATTTAAATGTTGGCGGAAAAGTTAGAGAAATTAATGAAGGAAATTATAACAGTGAATTATTAAATATCTATAAATGTAAAGATAATCAAAAACAAAAATTTGAAATCTTATTGAAAGATACAACAATTACACCAAATGGATCAATCGCTTATATAGGTCATATGGATTTAAATATATTGCAAAATGGCATTGACAATTCTTTAATCTTTTTTACTGAACTTAACACATCTAGAAATAATATGTATTTTTATTCTGGAAAAAATAAAGCAACTCTAAAATCAACTATTCCAAATCTTGCAATCATGCAAAATAATAAGATAGGTATCAATACTATTACTCCTGAAAAAACATTAGATGTTAATGGTGATATAATATCATCAAATTATTATTATAGAAATAATACCAAAACTTATCAATGTGCAATTCCTATTATTTATAACAATTATAATAATATCAATAATTTGAATATTAATATTAATGAAAATGCGTTAGGGACTGAGAATTATCAGAAATTAAATGTTAAAGGTGGTATAAATTCAATCGACGGCTATTATGAAAATAATAATAAAATTTGTGCTTTCAAATATCTAAATTCTACAGATGCCATTATTAATAATACTAATATTGGAATTGGAATAAATTTAAGTGATCAAAATATTACAGTTCCTCTGCAAATTCAAAATAACTTGAAAAATAATAATAAGATTAATAATAGTGTTTTGAGTTTCTATCGTTCTGTTGATAATTCTAAATATTCTGGAATAGAATTTTGTGATGACGCAACAAATTTAAGCTTGGTCAATAAACATAAATGGTATATTTATAAAAATCATGTAACTGATGATTTAAATTATGCAGGACCATTGCAAATTGGTTATATGAAAGATAGCTATAGACCATCAAAATCATGTATCAATTTATATTATGATAATTCTAAATATTATATTGATATCAATAATCCAACTACTTATAATGTAGCAGATGAATTTAATAAAAATAAAGAAGATGTTAGAATTCATGGAAATGTTAGAATAAGTGGTGATTTAGATTTAGATGGTTCTATTAATATCAAAGGAAACTATAAATTCAACGATAATAATATCCTATTTTCTCCCAATCCAGTTGAAAAATTAATAACAAAAATATATTCACTCGGAAATAATGTGTATTATTTTGATACAATATATTCTTCAAATCATCCCAAAAATATTTCTTTCAAAAATGCAAATCAATCTCTTACAATTGCTAGCAATATCATAAATCATAATCTAAATATAAATTTAACAACTGATATAGCAAATGCAAATTGCAATTATATTATAAGCTCCAATTCTTTTATTTTAAGTTCCAATTTAATGAATGACATTATTCGTTATTCTAATATTGATAATAATGTCAATAATAATATTATTTCAAATGTTACTATTAATAATAGTACTAAAACAGCTATTATAGCAACAAACACCCTCAATACCAATTATTATAATACTCACTTTCAATTAAATACAGCAACTGCAGGAGTTGTTCTTAATAATGAAAATTTATTAAAAAATGCAATGAGTAATCAAATATATGCTTACAGCAATTATGTCAGTTCAAGTAATATTTATAAAGCTATTTATGATATTAGAACAAATCCAACAACTTCTTTTATATCATCGGCTACTTTGAATAGCAACTTAGCTTTTATAAGTATGTCAAATATAACAACTATTTATAATAATATCTTTTTGACAGATGATATTATTATAACAAAATTGGGATCAAATATATTTAAAACAGCATCCGAATTTTTAACAAATTCTATAAATTATAATAATATTCCGTCATTATCTCCATTTGATCAATTATTATTATTAACATCTTCAAATAAAATGATAGAATTCTCAAATTTTTATTTGACAGCATCAGATTATTTTACATCTCTACAAGCTTCTACAATTACTCAAAGTCAATATTCAAACATTGTAACATCAAATTATAATTATGCATTTTCAAATTTAAATAATTATAATTTTAACAGCAATATTTTTATTACTTATAATAATAATTATTCAAATTTAAATTATAATATTATTAATCCTGTGAAAAATATTACAAATATAAATTTCAATAATATTCAAAACAATTATAATGATGCTACTAAGATTTATAAAACAATAACAACCTCTAATTATTCATCTTATGCCACAACTGCAAGTTCTCTTGCAATTGATAATAATGACTTAAATAATAATATTACAACTGAAGTAAAAAATTATTCAAATTTAGTTACCAATTATCAAAATATTTCAAATATATCAACTAGATATTATCAATCCATACAATCGAGCAATGTTACTTATAATAATAATCATAATAGCAATTATTGGATTTATAATTCAGGTTATAAAAATCCTCAAACAATATCTTTAACAGAAGTTAATAATATCAAAGATAATTCGCAAAGTAATTTAACTTATTCTAGCCAAGTTTATGAAATATCTGATGATATTTATAAAACTTTTAATACAATTTCAACTCAAGTTATAATGCCATATTTTTCTCTAGCAACTGCCTATTCTAATTATGCTCTTGTAAATTATATTAATGTCAGTAATAATTTTGTGGAATTTTCCAATTTATATAGTGACCGAAAATATATTTCTGATATTAATAATATTTATAATGCCAATAATTGTAATTTCATAATATCATCCAATATTTATACTAATATTTCAAATTATAGGAATTTTATTTCAAATCTTAACTGCAATTTGAATTCTAATATTATAACAGCACAATCATTATCTAATATTGCTTTGAACGTTTATACAAGCAACATTAATACAAATAATATTAAAAATACTGCAGAAATAAACAATTTAATATTTGATAATCATATTAATGCCTCTAATATTCTTGTTACATCAATTAATATTGCAGATAATGTTATCAATAGTTATACTAATTTTTATAATAGATTAGAAACATCAAAGACCATTTATAAATCACATTCGTCTAGCAAAGTTATTATTGCTACTGATAAAATATTGTCAGCAATCAATAGCAATCTATCATCCTATTTACAAATATCCACATCAAATATAATAAGATCAAGTAATTTGGATGCAGAAATATCAAGTTTTAATAATGACGATAGTGAAAAATTAACATATTATCAAAACTCTCAAGAAGTAGGAACAGGAATTTCAAATATTATAAGTTTTATAAATGCAGAGAAAGATGAATTTGATAAATATAAATCAGAATTAATTTTATTATTCAATGATTATATTATTGAAGATTATTGGAATGATGCTTATAATAATGTTATGAAATCTATTCAAAATTGCATAAATTTATTAACAGAATTAAAAGAAGACGCCATCAATTTATCATCATTTGCAAGTGAATTACCAATATTATTAGAATTAGTATTACATATCACAAATAAATATATCAATTTTATTAATACAAGTTTTGATTTTGCCAGTTCTATAGCAGAAGTGATTGAAGTTATTAATAATCATATTGGAATTTACATAATAACATCATTATCAATGTTGCCTTTATTAAATAGTTTGAGCGAATATGCAAATATCTTTTTAAATAGATCTTGGAAAATTATTTCAAAAAATATTGTCTTATTTGCTAGTGTCTCATATTCATTAAATTCATTAATTCCAGCTTTAGCACCTTCAGATAATACAGATGGAAAAAATACAGATGTCTTAATTATTGGAAATACCATAAAATTATTTCCAGTTAAATCATTAATAGTTGGACATGATAATGACTATTCGCGTTGGCTTGAGAATTTAGATGATAAAATAAATTCATCAGCTGGTTATTTCTATAATCATAATAATAATAGCTGTGCTTGCAGTTTTAATGTGAAAGCAAATACATTTAGATCAGCATTTGGAGGAGGTATAGAAACCTCATATTCTCTAAAAACATCTTCTGCCATTGATATAAATTTAGTTGATACATCTGTTGCGAATTATCATGATTCAATGTTTGACGGTGTTTCTTTGAAAATATCACATATTTATAGAAGAAATACTTTTACTACAACAACACCAAGTTCAGACAATTCTATTTTTGAAATTGTGAAGAAAAATTTAAATAAACCTTATTTTAGTTGTTATACAACTATTAATAACAATAATATCTTTAACATAGGAAGTGGAACATTTTATGATATTAATAATAGTTGTATTTCAGAAGATGCTGTTCTTCATGTAAATCAAGAAACTACTACCCATTTATTAAAATTATCCAATCCATCGTCTTCTTCAGCTTCTTCAATTCTTTTTACAAATAATTTAAATAACTGGACATTGGCTGCAAATAATAAATTTAATTTTATTTATAATGGCGTTTCTATTATCAATATAAATTCAAATGGATTTTCTATAAATACAACTTCAAATTCAGCAGCATTAACTATTAATAGCTTTAATGATATTCCTGCATTAGAATTGAAAAATAATTATAATAATCCTTTAAAAAATTCGAATGTAATTTTGAAAGAAAAATTTAATGTTAATTATAATAACCATGGTATCTATTATAGTAATTTAGGAGTAGATAGTTATGAATACTCAAAAACGGTCTTTGAAGTTGATAAAAATATTATAATACCACCATTTTCATATACATTATCAAATCTTATGGTTAGTTATAATAATATAAATGAAATCAATCCTTTCAATTATTCGAATATTAATAATATGAATGTTATAAATTTATTGCCAAAAATAAATTTAAATGATCAGAAATTATCATATGAATTAATAAACATAAAAACTTTTGATATTTCTTATAATTATAATAATAATCCTGCGGGAGTAATTATTCGATATATTACTCCTTTTTCAAGTGTTACTGGCTTATTACATGTATCATTGGGAAATAGTGGTAATCCAAACTATGCTTTAATATTAGAAACAACATTACAGCAAGTTGGAGTTAATAATGAAGATTATGTAACAATTCCTTTTGAATACAATATTAAAGATATCAATAATAATCCTTTAACTATACAAAATAACATAAGATTTAATAAATATAGACCATTTGAAATAGAAACAATAAATTTACTTTTAAATAATTATAATTATAATTTAACTCGTCCTTTAAATGTTGTTCCTAAAAGTTTATACAATGGAAATCATACAAATACAATTACTTCAAATATTAATAATGGAGTTATAGAAATTAATAATACTCTTGATTATCTGCAATCATTTCCTATAAATAAATACTTATATTCAAACGTTGAATATAAAACGATAAAATATCCAGTTGCTGTTTTTGATAATATCAAAGATGTTAATCTCAATTATAAGATTACTGATTATTATCATCTTTATTTTGATAAAAATAATCCTGATACTACTCAACTAAACATAGAATATATCAATACAAATATTAAAAAACCATTAATAAAACAATTAAATATTTATAATCATAGTCATAATATTTATAGTTATACTGATGATTATGAATTATATTTAGATGATAAGAAGTTGTTGAATATTAGCTCCATTGGAACATTAACAACGGCTGGAAATATAGAAACAAATAATTTATATCTAAAAGGAGACATTTATAATGCCGATGGGATATCACTATATGATAATATTCTATCATTGATGAATAATATTTCATCAAGTGCAAATTTAGAATTGCATTCAAGAAATATTATTTTAAATCCTGGAATAGGACTTGATAATTTTTATCGTGGAGGAGTTTTAATAAATGGAAATAATATCAATGAAATTAATAATAATTTATTTCAAATCAATAATTATGATGGAAATGATAATCTATTGACATTAAATTCATTTAGTCAAAATTCATATGCACATTTCGTATCTAAAGTTAATCATCCAATCGATTTATATAAAAAAATCAATTCTGTTTATCGAATTGGAAATAACAATGGAATATTTGGAATTTGGCAACAACCATTAAATTCAAATGATTATAATGCCAATTATTATATTAATGGAACGGATGTTTACACTGAAGCTTTAACTCTTAATTATACTAACAACGCATTTCAACTACGCATTTCAGGTGCATTGTTTCAATCGTCAGATAAGAGATTAAAGAAAGACATAAAAAAAATAGAAAATGCATTAGAAAAACTGATTAAATTAAATGGAGTTACTTATTTAAATAAAAGTGAAACTGAAAATGAAACACAAAAAAGAAATACAGGATTAATTGCACAAGAGGTAAATGAGGTTTTGCCTGAAGCTGTTTCAACTGATAGCAATGGATATTATAACTTAGCTTATGGAAATATGGCAGGTTTAATAATTGAAGCAATAAAAGAACTAAAAACAGAAATTGATGAAATTAAACGTCGACTTTAAACTTTAATATTCAACTTTCTGCAAATAGTATTATAAGTTTTTTTATCAAATTGAGTTTTTCCATTTTCAATATTTGTAATGAAATCATGTTTCAAACTTGGTGAAATCTTCATTGCCAAGTCCTTCTGGCTTAATCCCAATGCCTCGCGTCCTGTTTTAATAATATTAATTTGTTCTGAAGTATAATATTGAAGGGTTGGGCGTTCAGCATCATCATTTGTATCAAATTCATTTTTTGCTTTAATATGAATGTTAGTATTTGATTTTGGAGTTCCACCACCATTATTAAAAGTCTTAGGCTTTGTCAAAACAACTGGCTTAAAATCTTGATAATTAATGAAACCGCTATCCATTTTACGTGACATTATTTTTAATAAATATTAAAATTTATACGAGACAATCATTTTTTTTCGAAATCGATATAAACATTTGATAATATATTAATCTAAAAAATATGTCACCAACTCAACAAATTCTCGATAAATTCACTGCATCTGTTAATGTTAATGAAACTTATGCAATTGTTGATTTGGTAAATCTCCTAAAAGCTGCTGCAAAAGCTGGAAATAAGAAATCATCAAATAATGGCGAACCTAAAGTTAAGAAAGCTCCATCAGCATATAACATCTTCATTAAAGAGCAAATGGAGCTTCTAAAGAATGATGGAACAAGCCCAAAAGACAGAATGCGTCAAGCAACTGCCAATTGGAATAAGCAAAAGGCGGAACAAAAACCAAAAGAAGAAGAAGAAAGTGTTGCATCTGAATAATTTCTTTTGATGGAGGAAAGTCCAAAAACTAATTTGAACTTATTTTTTTGATCTCTTAGCAATTTTGCAGAGTTTCGCGAACGCGCATAATCGCCTTTCCGAGGCGGTTAGTGCCAGGCCACATGTCCATTTCAGTATTGAGAGTATCAGTGATATTCAGTCCATTCCCCCAGATGCTATCGTATGGAGAGCACTCGACAATGAGTTTATCATTTGTCTTTACGAGCATCTTATACAAATCGTCATTTTGGGTAAACTTCAGCAGATTTGCATCATAAACGACGCGATCCGCAACCTTATTCCACTCAACTTCATCAAAATTCCGAACACTTCGACCGAGCTTCTTCTGCTCCTTCGGCTCCTTTGCAGCCATGATGAGATCATATGTTTCTTTGTCATTGAAGGTTTGCGCCTTCTTTGCCATCATATATTGTTCGTTGCAGTTATATCTCACACCATCACAATCAGTGAAGGGGGCGTCAAGATACCATTGAGAATAGCGACCAGATTTAAAATAAATATTATCGGCATCCTCATAGAACTTTTCGTTGTGATCAATTGTAGCAACAGACATCTTTGATAGTATGTAATTATTTTATTAATTACAAATAATCATTTTTTTGTTATTTTAGTAATAAAAAAAATGAAATTTATTTTTTTATTTTTATTGTTAATTTAAAATGGATAAGATGAATAAAAATGATATTATCGAAAGTATCAAATATCATTATTTCAAGAAAGGACGCTTATGCATGAACTTAAACAAACAACCAAAAGAAAAGCTAATTGAACATATGACGGAAAATAATATTGATGTTATTAATAAGACTTCATTAGCAGAAGAAATAAAAAATATTGAAACATTCAATTATCTTAGAGACATTATCTATTGCAATTTTATTAAATATGAGAATATATCTTATGATGTTGTTTCTAGTATTAATGATACTACCCCAAATCATGAATTATTATTAATAATAGAGAAATATAATTTGAAATATGAAGAAGATTTTAAAAATTTTAAAGATTTAGTATTTGATATTTATAAATCCTATAAAACTTATTGTGAGAAATCTGCCGTTAAAAATGAATGCACTTATATTACCCTTCCCAATATCTTAAAAGCACTTAAGAAGATTGCCTAAATATCCTTAAATGTTTTTACGAAGGCTGCAGCAGTTGTTTTAGCATTGATAATAGGAATAGGATAATTAATGATTTGATCTTGTTTTGTTTCCCAATTTAAGATAACTTTATTTGGAACATCTTTTAATTCCTTCACCCATTTTTTAATATAAATGCATTCTGGATCATATTTTTTCATTTGCAATGTTGGCGAAAAGATGCGAAAATAGGGTTGGCTATCTGTTCCAGTCGATGCACACCATTGCCAACCACCATTATTAGAAGATGGATCATAATCAACAAGAGATCTTGCGAAATATTCTTCTCCTTTTCTCCAATCTATCAATAAATTTTTAACTAAAAATGAGGCAACAATCATTCTGCAACGGTTGTGCATCCATCCAATAGTGTTTAATTGTCTCATTGCAGCATCAACAATCGGAAAACCTGTTTTTCCTTGCTTCCATTTATTAAAAAAATCTTCATTATTATTCCATTTTACCGCATCATATTTTTTTATAAAAGAATTATTGAAAACATAGGGAAAATAGAAAGTAATGATAGCATAGAAATCATGCCAAAACAGTTCTCGAACAATTCCATGAGTTAGAGGCAATGAATAATAAATTTCTCTTATACTCAAACAACCAAATTTAATATAAGCGCTTAATTTAGTTGTTCGATCTAAATACGGATAATCTCTATCTTTATCATAATTATCAAATTGACCTTTTTTCAATTTCCCTAATATCTCTAAAGCCTTCTTTCTGCCTCCATTGACTGATATCAGCTTATTTTCAGATGGTCTAAGATGATTATAATTATTTATAGATTTTGTTTTGTCTGTGATGAAATTGAATTTAGTTTCTGAAAATAATGAGCGTGGTTTTTTTAAAATACTTTTTCTATAATATGGCGTAAATTTTAAATAAGGCTTATTATCATCTTTCACAATTTCACCCATATTATGAATTGTATAATCTTCATATGAAATGACGGAAATATTTTTACTAGAAGCCCATTTTCCTATTTCTGCATCTCTTTTAATCGCAAATGGGGTATAATCTTTATTAAATGCAATTGTTTCAAATTTATATTTATCATACAATTTAGAAATAACATCAATATCATTTGTAGAAGTGTAAAAGAAATTGAGGAAGTCCAATTCATCCAAACTTTCAAATAAGAATTGAACAGCATTTTTAGAATAATATTTATTCTCTTTTTCTTCAATTTGCTTTTTGTTGAATATGAATATTGGTATTATCTCCATTTTTGGATTTTTAGATATAATTTTATTTAAAGTAGTATTATCGTAAGTTCGCAAATCGCGCCGAAATATAAATAAAGTTTTCATTTAATATTATTATTATTGTTATTATTATATGATACAATTATTATCATTCGATGTTGGCACTAAAAATCTGGCGTATTGTATCGCTAATATTCAAGATGACCGAAAATTTAAAGTCATAAGTTTACAAAAAGTAGATTTAAATTGTTCTGGAAAAAATATTCAGAAATTAATTGATAATACAATTGAACTTCTTGATATTATTATCAATGATCCTATTATTGATACCAGCCAAAAATTGATTGTTTTAATTGAATGTCAAATGACTTCAGTGATGCGAACAATTCAAACCTGCATTAATACCTATTTTAAAGTTGTTGGAAAATATCAGAGCTTAGATATTGAAACTATTTATGTGTCTCCAAAACATAAATTGAAATTTATGGATAAATATCCTGATATTGTCGTTTCAGATAAACATAAACAAAATAAAATAGATGCCATTTTTTACACAACTCATTTATTAACAAATATAGATGAATATAAAGATATTGATACTATGAATATCATCAATGCAAATAAAAAAAAAGATGATTTATGCGATGCATATTTAATGTGTGTTTATTATTATATCACAAATGAAAAATAAATATTTTCTTATAATAGATTAAAACGATTTTTAAATGGATATGAATTATAATGAAAATTTTGACAACGATAATAAAGATAAAGAGGAAGAAGTTATCCTTTCTGGTGGTGGCTTCCTTATGTTTGGTATCCTTGGATTTTTAGTATGGTTATGGCTATTTATTTTAGGTTTAATATGGCTTGTTGGTGGTATTTCTGCTTTCTTTGCTTCTCTTGTTTGCATGTTTTATGAAGCTTCTGTTGCTGATAAATTAGTAGGCTTATTTTTAGCCATGTCATTTGGTCCATTATATTGGGGCTTTTATATTTACAAAGCCAATTATTGCACTCGACATCAGCAGGTCAGTTATTATTATCAATAAGATATTTTAGTTAATTGTTTTATAACATTTGGTGTATAATTTGTAATTTTATTTGTTTCAATTGCATTTGCTAAATTTAACCAAAATTTATCAAATTTATATTTTTCATTCATTTTATTAATTTTAATAACATTTTTATATAACCATCTATATAATTTCAGTTTATTTTTTATACTACAATCACCATGATTATAGGGACATCTCATTCCATTTGATAAACTTTCATGATATACACTCGGAATATAGTAATTATTATCACTAAATAACTGATAATTATAGGCATTGCATTTAATATGATATTCTGCAAAATCGAGATAAACGTCCGAGTCGTCAATTATGATAATTTCACTATCTTTAGCAGATTTTATTCTAGGTAATATTCTTTTTATAGATTTTTTAAATTTTAAATTACAATTCTCTTCACATATACAATCATCTCTTGTAAAAATAGGACGATTAAATTTAATATTATTTTCTTTTTCTATCACTTTAATTTCGGTATTTGCCCATATTTTTGTTGATGCTGTGTAAATATAAAAAGAAACATTATTATCATATAATTGTTTCATTTTATTCATGAAATAAATAAAATGCGGTCTTAAAAGTTTATTATTTTGATTATAATAAGGTGAAAGGACTTTATTTATATTAATATTCGGTCCTTTAAATTTTTTTATCAATTTATATTTATTATATAAATCCATTTGATACTGACAATTTCCAATTAGAGTATTATCTAAATCAATTATAAATATATATTTCTTCATATTTAATAGATAACAATTTTTATTTTTTTCAATGATTTTAATTGTATTATTATGGGTTTTTGCTGGTCTTGCTGCATTTATGGCGTCAATTATTTGTTTATTCAGACGATCATCTGTTAATGACAAATTTATAGGATTAATTATAGCACTTTTATTAGGTCCTTTTTATTGGTTCTATTTTATTTTTAATAAAGCCTATTGCAATTAAAAATTTATTATTTATAATTAAATGGATAATATATGCAAAGAATGGAATTTAAACAAAAATAAAAATCCAATTAGCAATAGAAAAATAAAAACAAACGCTATAACTTATAAGAAATTTATGAAGTTGTGTGCTAATGGTAATGGCAATGGCAATGCTATCTGTAAGAAATGGTTGTTAAATAAAACTAGAAATCCAACAAATAACACTAAAATAAAAATTGATGGTCGTGTATATAACACGCTAATGATGTTATGTGTTAATAATAAAATTTTCAATTTCTTAAAACCATTAATTCGAAGAGTTACAGCCAATATTATAGATCGTATAAATTATTTTACAATAATAAATAATTATATTAATAAAATAAAAAGCGGATGTATTGAGAAAATTAATGATAAAATAATTTTGGGTGATAGAATTATTGTTGATAAACAAATTGGGAATATTGGTAAATATGGCGTTGTCTATAAGGCTCATTATAATCCGCCTAATATTCAAAAAAAAGAATTGGGAAATGTATTTAAATTTGTTATTAAAGTTTGTGAATTAAATGATATGAATAAAAAAGAAATTAAAATAGGAAAAATATTGAATAAATTATTGGTTGATTTTAAATGTCCTCATTTTCCTTTCTTATATGGTTATATTCAATGTGATAAACAAATTGATTTTATTTCTCAATATTTTACATTTCACAAATCATATTTAATTATAAATGAATTAGCGAATGGTACATTTTCACAATTAATTTTAGATTTATTTATGATCAATGAAACAACTAGTATTGATTTTAATCATATCATTAAAAATGCATTAATTCAAATCTACTTATCTATGATCTTTTTCAATAAATATTCTGGATTTAATCACAATGACACGCATTTTAATAATTTCTTATATCATAAAATTAAAAAAGGAGGCTATTTTTACTATAAATTCTATGGAAAAGATTATTATCTTGAAAATATTGGTTATTTATGGATAATTAATGACTTTGGAATGGTATCCAAACTTAAATCAAATATTACTGATTTAAAATTCTTCACAGAAAAAATGCTAACAACTTATATAAATTTAGGAGTATTTAATGAAGATATCAATAATTTTATTACATCATTAATGAAATTATTATCAAAAAAAAATATAAAATTAAATTCAATTATTGATTTTATCTTAAAATTTTCATCTCAACCTAAACCAGATAAAACTATAAATACTGTTCCTTATATAATAGAAAAATAAAAGAAACTGGAGAAATTTATAAAGATTAAAATCGGCATTTTAAATGTCCAAATGTGTAAAAATTATGTAATAAAAAAGAAGAAATGAATAAAGACAATGCGGCTAATAAAATTTTTAAATTATTTAAACCATTTGCAAAAAGAGTAAGTTCTGATATTATAGATCGTATAAATTATTATATTATTATGCGAAAATATATTGATAATATTAAAAAACTTTATAAAAATAATTGTATTCATACTTATAAAGTTGTAAATAATGTAAAATTATTAAGTGTTGGCAAAAATATTATTTTAGATAAAAAATTAGGAACTGGCGGATTTGGTATAGTTTATAAAGCATATTTCAGATTTGATAATAAAAGAAAATTAGGTAAAATGTTTAAAATGGTTGTTAAAATATGCGAAATGACTGCTAAAAATAAAAAAGAAATTGAAGTTTCAATTAAATTGACTGCATTAATATTAAAAATGGTTTGTCCCCATTTCCCTATTTCTTATGGATATTTAACTTGCGATAAAAATGATGAAAGAAATTATATAAAAATATCTTCTGCTATTTCATCTTCATTAACATCATCTTCTATTAATAGTAGTTCTTCTGATAATAATCTTGGATTTTTTTCATTAAAACATAAAACACAGTTATATTTAATTATTAATGAATATGCAGATAATGCATTTCCATTTATGCTTTATTATATTTTCAAGAAATATAATTTAAATGCAGCATCATCAATTTTAAATAATATGATTATTCAATGCTTAATTTCTATAATATTTTTTCAAAAATATACTCAGATGGTTCATAATGATACTCATGTTTATAATTTCTTAGTTCATTATATTAAAAAAGGAGGATATTATCATTATAATATTTATGGCAAAGATTATTATTTAAAAAATGCCGGATATTTAATTGTTATTAATGATTTTGGATTAGTTAAGTCAATAAATGAAAAACCATTAAATAACGATTTTATTAAATTTATTTTATCTTTAAAAAAAAATGTTATCAAAAAATATAAACAATTTATATCTGAAGATATTATTGATTTTATAGAAAATATTGCCTTAAATACACACGATTTATATAAATATCTATTTAATTTTATGAATAAATCATTTCCTAATAGTTTAACTAAAATAAAACCATCTAACATTATAAATAAAACTCCTTTTGTTATATAGAATAAAAATAATGATTTTTTCAACATTATCAGACACTAATTTTAGTTTAAATAATCGAATAAAATATTATAAAATGGTAAGTAATTATATATCAAAACATTTAAAAAATGATCCTAACAATTGTATTAGTGTTAAACATGGTGATATTAAAATAGGTAGTAATATTATTTTAGATAATCGGATTGGTAGTAAAAGTGCATGGGGATTGGCATTTTTATCTCATTATTTCATAAGCAATTCAAAACAATTAATTTTTGCAACTAAAATTGTTGATTCATCTAAAATGAATAATTTACTTGAATATAATGTATTAAAATTTCTTACTTTATTAAATTTAGAAAAGCAAATATGTCCTCATTTTCCTATGTGCTATGGTGCTTTAAAATGCGATGATTATACTAAACGATTAATTGATCATAAAATAGATTTAGGTAAATTAAAAAAAAAGAAATTAATCTTTATATTCAGCGAATTGGCAAATAATAATCTTAATAATTTATTGAAAAATAATTTTAATCATAAAATAATACTAAATGCCATTGCACAAATTTTGATTTCTATTATGTTTTTTAATAAATATGCGAAATCATTTCACAGAGACGGACATAGTGGAAATTTTCTATATCATGAAATAAAACCAGGTGGATATTTTCATTATATTATTAATGGTGTTGATTATTATATAGAAAATTTGGGTTATTTATGGGTAATATGGGATTTTGGTTTAATTGTTCCTTTTTCTAAATTTAAAGATAATAGTCGCACTAAAGATGTTTTACTTTTAAATAATGATTATGCTATTAATTATGATTATAACAAAACTTTATCAAGTATTAGAAAACATAATAGAAATGAAAATACTAGTCAAAATATTAATAGTATTTTAAGAACTATTGAAAATTATGATTTTACATACGATTTAAATAAAATGCCTAAATTAGTTGAATTAGTTATACAATCTCTTTTATTATATACAGAAAATCAGTTTAAAACATCTTTTCCTTCAACTTCAAAAATTATCAATAAAAAACCATATTCATTTTAATTAAAATTTATCTATTTTTTTTATAATTATTTAAAAAAATGATTATTATTTTTATAATCTTAAACATTACGACAAAGAAATGACGTCACCAGCGATAACTTGCAATTTGAATTGTATTTGTGCTAATCCTGATTGCACATTCGCACATTGTATTTCTTATAAAGAACGCAAAAATTTCTTGAAAATTTATAATGCAACTTCAAATAAAATTTATGATGAACCAAATATGGATTTAAGAAAGAAAAATTGCACATTTGGACAGTTGTGCGAAAAAGAAAGTTGTGGTTATAAACATCGTCTTTCATTTTCAACTCGTAAAAAAGTTATTATTGCATATAAATTTAATAAAATATGTTCTAATAATTCTACAATTACAAAAATGATGAATTTAGTTCATAAAGAAGAAGAAGTTAAAACACAAAATACTTTCTCTGTTTTAGATGAACTTCCAGTAGAAGAACAACAACAACAACAACAACAACCCAAAATAATTGAACCTATTAATAAAAATTCATGGGCATCAATTGTAAGAAATGAAATTAAAAAATCAATTCCAAGAGACGAAAATAACGTTCCTCTAAATTGGGAAGATTGTGCCGATGAAGATTTCTTCATGGAATTCAAATAATTTTATTTGAAAATAAAAAAAACATTTATTTTTGTTTTTTTAAATTATATATTTATTAGATAATAAAATGACTCTTATTTATAGATCACAATCCTATCCCGTAGGACAAGCCAGAGAAATAGGAAGAGTTGAAACATATTTAGGGACGACGGTTACTGGACAACCCGTACAGTACGCAACCCCACTACACCCCTTTAATGGTATGATTCCTAATAACCAACTATCTCAGTTGTATGATCAAGCTAGTGTTACAGATATGAAACAGAAAGTAATAGATGAAGAAAAATATAAATGTGATAAAGATAAAGCTAAATTAAAAGAAGAATTAAATGAAGCAATAAAAAAAGGACACGCAGAATACGTAAATACGTCTGAACAATTAAAAAACACACCCGAAAATGCCAAAATTATTCTACAAACTGACTTAAAAAATCAATTAACAGCAGCAGCAGACGCAAAAACAGATGAAATAACAAAATTAGAAGCAACTTTAGCAGCAGCAGACGCAAAAACAGATGAAATAACAAAATTAGAAGCAACTTTAGCAGCAGCAGATGCAACAATATCAGCAAAAATACTAGAGTTAAATACAGCACAAGGTCATATAGACATATTAAGCAAAAAAATAGAATATTTAGAAAGTTCATTAGACGGCTTACCACCAAATGCAAAGGATGAATTTGGAATATTAGAGGAAAAATTAAAAGACACAACAACTGAAAAACAAAAATTAGAAAGTAGTATTGAAGAATTAAAAAATAGTTTAAAAGATAAAATGCCAAGACATGAATATGATGCAGTAAAAGCACAAAAAGACGCAGCAGAAACAGAAGCAAAAGAAGCAGCACAAGCATTAGCAAAAGCAGTAGCAGAGAAAGAAGCAGCAGAAACAGCAGCAAAAGAAGCAGCACAAGCATTAACAGATGCAGTAAATGCAAAAGACAGAGAAGTAGCACAAGCAAAAGCAGCAGAAACAGCAGCAGCACAAGCAAAAGACGCAGCAGCAGCACAAGCATTAGCAAAAGCAGTAGCAGAGAAAGAAGCAGCAGAAACAGCAGCAAAAGAAGCAGCACAAGCATTAACAGATGCAGTAAATGCAAAAGACACAGAAGCAGCACAAGCAGTAACAGATGCAGTAGCACAAGCAGTAGCAGCAAAAGACACAGAAGCAGCACAAGCAGTAACAGATGCAGTAGCACAAGCAAAAGCAGCAGCAGAAAAAGAATTAGAAGAAGCAAATAAAAAAATTAAAAATTTAGAAAGTAATCAAGTAACAACAACATATAGTTCATCTGCACCTTTAATGTCTAGTGAAGACGCTTTAAAATTTTCACAATATAAAAAATTATATACAGATGATCCATATCAACTTTTTAATTTATTATTAATTTTTATATTTAATGATATTTCAATATATTTAAAAAACTTAACAAAAGAAGAAACCCAAATATTAGTATTATTATTTATACCACTTTTAACTTTATTTACACAACCTGATAAATATAAAATTGTTCAAGTAGAAAATATGGATACCCCAAAAACAAGCGATACTTATGTAGACATAAATTATATTATATTTAAAAAACTATTTAATATTTTATTTTCTGATGATAGTTCTCCTCCTGGTACTCGTGCTAATTTATTAAAAACATTGATATCTACGTTTGATGATGATTTAGCTAAAATAAAAGAAATAATTAATCTTATACTTAGCGCAGGATTGTATAAATTATTAGGTAGTAATAGTGCTAAAAAATATTCAGGAGAATCAGATTATGATACCTTTAAAAATGTATATTTGCAAACATGTGTTAATATTTATTTATATGAAACAAAACAATATTCATTATCAGAACTTACAACTAATAAAAAAAAATTTAAAAGTATATTAACATTTATAATGAGATTATATATGAATACATTACCATATTATATACATAATTTATTATATTATATAATTAATTCTTTTGGCGATCCTGATTTATTAAAAGAATTTAAAGCAAATGTCTCTGAATTTAATAAACTATTAAACCCTTCATCTGTTGCTAGAGAAGATGACATTTATACTACATTTTATGATTTAATAACCAAAATTCTTACAGCTTCTGCTTCTGCTACTTCTGCTACTTCTGCTACTTCTGCTCCTGCTGTTCCTGCTGCTGCTTCTGCTCCTGCTTCTGCTCCTGCTCCTGCTACTGCTAGTGATGTTGAAAAATATATATATAAGTTGTGTATTGAATATTATTATAAAAATACAAATTGCGATCATTATTTATTAAAAAAGGGAAATAGAGGCATTTTTTTAGGTGGTACTGATAATTTTCCTCCATCTGAAGACGAAGAAGACGAAAAAATTGTAAGTAACTTGGCTAAAATATCATTTAAAAACCCTTATTATTTATTAAATCATGTAAGCATGGAATTATGTTTATTACAAAAATTTTATGATGAAATAAATGATAAATTAAGTAATGATAAGACATTTAATGAGGAAATGAAACAAAAAATTAAATCATTTTATGATAATGATATTAAAGGTGCTATTAAAGATGTTAAAATTTAAAACTAAACTTTTAAAAAAATGATTTTTTAGTTATTTTTTTAAAGTTATATAAAAACAATGGAAGGTTGTTTATATCAAAATTACAACACCAATGGTTATTATCTCGTTGATAGTGTTGCATCACATTTCATAATTGTCAATGATCTTCAAACATTCAAACAACAATTTGTGCAAAAAGATGCCATAAAGACAGAATATGAACTTATCCATTTCAATTCAAGAAATTTGCTTGAAGTTCTTTACAAATATGAGATGTTTCAGAATAAGATTGATATGTGCGATTTCAAGGATTTCAATTATATCGTCTTTGAAGAACGAAGGTATTATATCAGGAATTGGAGTGATCTTTATGATTTCATCATAAATTCAAACTGAGATAATAATAATCATAAATAATGTTAAAAGATGAAATCTTTTGGCATTTATACGAAAGTTCCTTTAAATATCTTTCAATGTGGAATAGATAAAACAATGATATCTCTTGATTTAATTGAAAATAATAAAGAATTTAATTATTTTTTTTTTGATGAAACAGATTGCCAAAAATTTATTTTAAATAATTATCCAGATAATGTTTATAATGCCTACAAATCATTGATACCATTTGATTATAAAATGGATCTTTGGAAATATTGTATATTATATAAATATGGTGGAATTTATATTCACAATAAATTTAAAGATAATATCAAAATGATTGAATTAATTGATAATAATTTTTTTGTTAGTTATAAAAATCATTATTATAATAAATTGTTGATAAATACCGATTTTATAATTGCAAAAAAAAATAACCCCATTTTTATAATAGCCATAAATGAAATTATAAAAAATGTTAATAATAATTATTATGGGATTGATGCAACTTATCCAACAGGTGCGGGATTATTAGGAAAAATATTTAAAGATAATAATTATCGTGCATATTTATATTATGATGAAAAAAATATTTTATTTAAAAAAACTATAATAATGAAAATAAACGATGATTATAAAGATAATAATTATACATTTTCTTTATGGATAACAAAGAATATATACATCAAATAATTATAATCCATTTTTGGCAATGAAATCACTCATATTAATTTTACATTTTTTATATAAATGCTTAGGGCAACCATGATAATATTCAGTTTCCGCATAAGCTATCTTATCTGGTCCTAGATTATATGCAATATGATCACCATCCCAACATGTTGAAACATGAATAATTTCAGTAATAATATCATTATCATATATCACAAAGAATTTTTTTTCCTTATAATATTTAACAACCCTATTATTTGGCTCCTTTCTAATGTATGGTTCTATATGCTTTCCGTCTTTATCACATTCAACCATAAAAATTAAATTGCTATAATGATATGTATTATCATTAAGTTCTAGAAGATATTTTATCATTATTTTTTCATTATTAATAAACAAGCAATCATTTTTTAAATTTATATATAAAAAATTGATTATTTATTTTATTGTAATAAAAATGCGTGTTGTTTCTATTATTATGATTTGCTTCATTCTCTTTATAATTTTTCAAAGAGTTGATTGCTGTTATTATAATCGAAATTTCTTAAAAAATTTGAATAGATCAATCTTTAAAAACTGCAACAAAAAAGCATTATTCATTACAAATAATAATGATGTCTATAACTGTATTATGAACCAGAAAAAGAACTGCAATGAACTTCAAAATTACACTGAATTCGCGAATGTCAGTAATAATTGCATAAAAATTCAGCAAGAACAATTATTTGGAGCTAGAATTCGATTATCCACTTTAATTTGGTTTGGTCTAGTAATATTTGCCATGATATTGTCAGTCATTTAATTTAAGTTTTAGAAATATTTTTGTATTATATTTATTAAAAATAAATAAAAAATTGATTACTTATTTTATTAAAAAAATTACAAGCTCAAAATGCGCGTTGTTTCTATTATTATGATTTGCTTCATTCTCTTCATGACTTTTCAAATCGTTGATTGCCGTTATCACAATCGAAATTTCTTAAAGAATTTGAACAGATCAATGGTTAAAGGCTGCAATAAGAAAGCATTATTCATTACAAATAACAATGATGTCTATAACTGTATTATGAACCAGGAAAAGAACTGCAATGAACTTCAAAATTATGCTGAATTCGCGAATGTCAGTAATAATTGCATGAAATTTCAGCGGGAACAATTTGGAGCGGGAATTCTATTATCTGCTTCAATTTGGGTTGGAATGGGAATATTTGCTATGATATTGTCTGGCGTTTGATTTGAGTTTGAGAAAAAAATGCAAAAAGAAATCTTTTTGTATTAATTTTATTAAAAATAAATAAAAATAGAATATTTTTTGTTTTTATTTATAATTACAGCTTTACAATGCGTGTTACTGCGATTATTATGATTGTTATTGGTTTTTTCATTACTATTACTTTAATTGATAGTTCTGCTTATTTTAGAAGGAAAGACGCTAATTGTTATAACTGTTATGATTATTATGATTATAATCATTGTAATTATGAATGTTATTATAATTATATTCTTAGTGAAATTATCAACACTATTATCGAAATAATTTTAATCATCATTGCAGGCATTATTATTGCCATGATGGTTACAGATTACATTTAAATTTGAAGTTGAGAAAAAAATGCAAAAAGATTTCTTTTTGTATTAAATTTATTAAAAATAAATAAAAATAGAATATTTTTGTTTTTATTTATAATTACAGCTTTTTACAATGCGTGTCTCTGTTATCATTGCAATTATTATGATTATTTTCATCTTTTCAATTAACATAATGACTTCTTTTGAACAAAATGAAACTAGATATGATTATAATGATATCACATACATTCTCATGAAATTAAATTCGTTTGTTGTTCTTTTAAGGAGAATTACTGCTTTAATTTGAGTTGAAGTTAAGAAAAATGCAAAAATAAATATTTTTGTATTAATTTAATTGAAAATAAATAAAAAGGGATTATTTTTGTTTTTATGTAAATTTACAGCTATACAATGCGTGTCACTTCGATTATTATCACTGCTTTTCTGTTCTTGATGACTATTTCTATAATAAGCAATTCTGTCTATTTTGAACAAAGAGGAGAGACTGGACTTTCGAATAGAATTGTAGAACCAACGGTGAGACATCGTTTTCGTTGCTATTTCATTCAATTCAAATTTGATGACTGTTATTACAACTACATTTTTAACGACGTTATTAACATTTTCATTGGTTTGATTTTACTTATAGTTTTCATCTGAAAATTGCTGCGTAAATTTGAGTTTCATAAAAAAATGCAAAAGGATTTCTTTTTGTATTAATTTTTTTGAAAATAAATAAAAAGGGATTATTTTTGTTTTTATTTAAAATTACAGCTATACAATGCGTGTCACCACTGCTATTATGATTGTCATCGTTTTCTTTATTACCGCTTCTACAATTGATGGCTTTTCTTTCTCTTTCGACAGGAAAGCTGCCAGAAATTTGAGACGAATAAACAGATATTATCGTTATGATGATTATGATTATTACGATTATTACAATTATTACGATCATTACGATCATTATCGTGAATTTGAGGAATGCTATGGTGATTATTCAAACAAATCAATTTTAGTTAGAGTGAATTATATGATCTACGGAATTTCACAAATGATTATGGGAATATTTATGATTTTTACCATAATTATGGTTATGCTGCAGGTAATACGACAGCTGACCTGAATTGAAAAATCAAAAAAATGGGCAACAGTCATATTAAGTTATGATTTTTGTCCATTTTTTTGATTTTTGATATAAAGTTTAGGTATTTTTTAAATAATTAATGGAATATATAACACAACATGACGGCGGATTTTTTTCTTGTTGTTCTGTTCGCCTACATTTTTTAATTGAATTTTTTAATAAATATAAAGAACTTCCATATAGTTATATAACAAAAAAATATTTTTTATGTAATAAAGAGAATGAAGATGATGATCTAACATTTCATTATTTTAAGCATTATAATGAAATAGAAAAAACAATTACATATGAAAGAGATATTGATTTTAAAGAATGGTATCAATACAAAGTTTATAATACAATCGATATGGAAGGATTACTTCCTTTTATTGAAAAATATTATACACCATCTGATACTATTTTAAATATTCAAAAAGAAATGGAGAAGAAATATGATTTAGATTATGATAATATTTGTGTTTTATTTTTTAGAGGAAATGATAAAGCTACTGAAATTAAATTACCTCCTAATGATGTTTATATCGATGCTGCCAAAGATATCTTGACAATAAATCCAAACATCAAATTCTTAATTCAATCAGATGAAACCAATTTTATTAATGAAATGAAAGAAGAGTTTCCAAATAACATAATATTTTATGATGAAATACGACATATGTATAAAAAATGTTCAACTGTTAATAATTTGGTAAATAAACAGCAAAATTATGTATATTCTTTATATTATTATGCAATTACATTAATTATGAGTAAATGTAAATATGTTATTTGCAATGCCGGCAATTGTTCGTTGTGGATTGCTTTTTATAGAAAAAATGCAAACAATATCATTCAATTTTGTGCATGTGAAAATATATGATTTTAATTTACACATAAGATTTTTTAATTTCAAATCCTGAATTTGTTATAATAGAAAAATCCAATTCCCATTTAATTTTATTTCTTTCATTCCAGGTTTTATAAGCGTCTTTAATATGTGTCTGCAATTCTTCATCCGTAAAATTATTTATTTTTTTGATATGCATATTTATATTATCCATATTTTTTCTTCTTTTTGAATGTCCATAATGTGTAGCTGAATGGCATAATTTGCATAAAGCAATAATTCGAACAAGTTTTTGAATTTTAGTTTCTTCATTAAACTCCCATCTTTCATGTGCTTCTAAATATTTACTTCTTTTTCTTCCACAGCATTCACATCTATTATTAACCCTTTCATAAATATAATGTCTTATCAAATTCCAATCGCATTCATTAAAAATAGATCGAACATTATTAAAATAACTGGTTTTGGGTATCATATCAATATACAATTTATTAGATCCAAAATCTCTATCTTCTCCTACAATAGTAATATCAGATTTATAAACATCATATAATGAACATAATTCATTGTTCTCATCTTCACAATACCATTTTTTAGATTTTGCATCCCATTTTCCTCCAAGATTTTTGGCGATTTTTCTATCATTATATGGAATATTTAGATAAATCATTTTTTACATATCTATTTATATTTTTATATATAAAAACCAAAAGTCCAAAAATAAGGACTTTTTTTGTTGCATTCATTTTAATATGAAAATGAGACGCTCCGCATATTCATGCGACTTTCAATTAGATCTGCCAACTCGTCATATGTTTCATCATAATTGGCAGCATCATCCTCTTCAGTCTCTTGAACTTGGCGAATATTATCTTTGGTTTCATCTTTGCTAAGGTGGCAACAGATAATGAGCATAATTGAATATCTAATTCTTTTATAAAAACAAAAATAATCATTTTTATTTTATTTTTGTTTTATTTTCAATCAAAACTTTTTTAAAGAGGAATGACAACCGATCGAAGGTTTAACCTATTTTCAATTGCCATAGAAAGTTCATCATATTCATCTGGTTCATAGATATATTCATCAGGGTCACAATCATAAATTGAATTATTAAATTCGAAATAATCGATTTCTTCATCTTCATAAATATCTCCACTGATAGTAATATACATTTGATAGACAGTCAAATATTTTCATATAAAAAAAATATCATTTTTATTTATTTTTACTTAGAAAAATCAAAAAAAGTTTTTTGATTTTTTTGTGGTTGGTTTTTTTCAAACAGAAATTTGAATGACTGCAGAAAACTTAGTTTCAATAGCAACAGCCATCAAATCATATTCATCCTCATAAATAAAGTCATCGTTATTATAATCGATTTCTTCATTATAATAAGGGTCAAACTTGAAAATCTCTTCGTCTTCATAAACTTCACCACCAATAATAAACATAATCAAATGTGTGTAAATACTATCATTATAATTATTATCATTTTTCACAAAAATTATAATTAAAATCAGACATATTTAAAGATTTCTTTTTATTATCCTTAAATAAAAAATGAAAGATTTATGAGAATGATGAAATAATATTTTTATGATTTATTTTGATGAACTCAATAATTTTTATAAACGGATGGAACCAGAGATATTAAAAAATAATGGTATTCTTTATGGTCATTATCCTTGTGAAAAGTTATTGATGGTTAATCATAAAATTGATTTTATCAAAACTACAAATATAAAGATTGCTTTTAAACATGGAAATGATCATATTCAATTCTATTCATTTATTCCAGATAATATAAACATTATTAATAATCTTAATATTTCCATTGAAATTACTGTTTCAAATGATGAACCGCCTTATAAGAATAATGCTTATAGTTGTTATGGCTTATTATTGTCAAAATATGGTTTTCATTATTCTGGAAATACTGGAACAATTTATGATAATGAAAATCATATTTCTGAAATCTTGCAAAGAAAGACAAGTTATATTAGAGGTTGCAACACAAATTATGAAATATTCAAAGATATTTATAATATGATAAAAGAAGGCTGGATTATTGAAAATTTACCTTATAAATTATATTATGACTTTGATGAAGACAATTGTTGTCCAATCTGTTTAGAGAAATTAAAAACCGATGAAATAGCACTTGTGAATAAATATAAAATTCATCATAAATGCCTCGTCAAATTTTTAAAAACTCAAAAAAATGAGGTTTATTTTAAATGCCCATATCGCAATAATATTGATTTCCGCAATTGTTATCTTTCAATAATATGATGATTACATTTACATTCCTTAAAAATAAGTTTAACAAAATCAATAAATTCATAGCATCTATTAAACGAATTACATGTATATAAATCCATTGATACTTTTTTTTCTTCTACGAATGTATGAATGGAGAGATGTGATTCGCTCAAAACATATACACCGGTAACACCAAATGGCTGAAACTGATGAACAGCTTTTGCAACCACACTCAAATTAAATTTTTCAACTATCAAATCCATAATCTTAATAATCGAACTTTCATATTTTAGAATTTCATTATTGTCATCATTATTATCATCATTACCATTAATGTCATAAATATCTAAAATAATATGAGTTCCTTTTGTTATAAGTGGATGAGAAAAAGTTGAATTCATAGTTAATATTATTTATGAATTATTATTTATATATAAAAAATGATTTTCTTATTATAATAAAAATACTAAACAATGATTGTTGGAGCACATATTCCAAGAGAAAAGACCATTATTAAAACAATGGATGAAATTAAAAAGAGAGGTGGAAATGCATTGCAGCTATTTACAACTAATCCAAGAAGTATGAGAATTACTGATAATTCTAAATATGTAAATGAATCACATCTCATTAAAAAATATTCTAATATTAATAAATTTGCTGTTGTTGTTCATGGTCCTTATGTTTTGAATATTGCCAATCCTTTTAAATATGGAAAAAAAGAACTTGATATTACCGATACATTTATTTATAATGATATTGTTACCGCTAATTATATTGGTGCGTTAGGTTATGTTATTCATGTTGGCAAATCTCTTAAAAATTCTATTCCAGATGCTCTAGAAATGATGAGAATGAATATTAAGATGCTTTTAGATGAAATGGATAAGAATAATATTAAAACTAAACTCGTTTTAGAAACTCCAGCCGGTCAGGGAACAGAACTTCTTGTTGATTTCAGAGATTTCATAAAATTCTATTATTCATTCACAGAAAAAGAAAGAAAAATGTTTAAATTATGTCTTGATACTTGTCATATTTGGAATGCCGGATATGAATTACATGAAATTCTTTCATTTATACCAGATAAAAATGATGTTCTTATTATTCATGCCAATAATAGCAAGAATGTTAAAAATGCTAGAGTAGATAGACATGAAGTTATTCTAGAAGGAAAAATGAACCCAGAAGATATTAAATCCTTCATTAAAGAATTTGATCATTCAATTATTATTTTAGAAACACCATCCGAAAATTATAAATATGAAATGGATTTTATCTTAAATTAACAGCAATTTTTTGTCGTGTATTTTCATTAAATTTTATTTTTGCATTATCATCCTTCATTTCATATGAAGGACCATAATTAAAAACTTCTGCCCATTTCATTTCATCTGGTTCAGTTGATTTGAATATACAAGTTTTTTTATCTATATAAAGACCATTTATATATTTTGGATTTATTTTATAATCTTGATCCGTTTTATCAGTAGTAGGACATACAACAAAACTTCTAAACATAATATCATTATATTTATTAAAGTTATCGTTTAATGCATTAATAGTTGCACAAGATATAGCATCAGACATATTACTTAATTCCTCCATTTAATTAATTAATTTATTTATATATATATAGAAAATAATGGTAAATTCAGAAATTACTAAAGTTGATGATAAACACGTAGAAGACCTAAAAAAAACTCTTACCAGAAATGGAGGCATCGTTTTATATCATTGGAGTAGCTGTGGACATTGTCGCAATTTTATGCCAACTTGGGATCGCGTAACAGGCTTTATGCGTAATTATCCATCTTATAAAATTGAATATGATTATATGTCCCAGGCTCCTCGTTATTTTGGTCATATAACTTCATTTCCTCGAATAGTTGCATATTATAATGGTCAAAAACATGAATATGAAGGAAGTCGCGATCCCGATTCATTATCTGAATTTATTAAAAAAACTATTCCTTCTTCTTCACAAAAAGAACCAAAAGCCAAAAAAGAACCAAAAGCCAAAAAAGCAGCAAAGAAACCAAAAGCCGCAAAGAAATAAAGATATTTAAAGCCTTATTTAAATAATTTCATATAATGGATAATAATAATAATTTAATTGAGGATATTATTATGAATAAAAATGAACCAACTGCGGAAGAAATAGAAACATTTAAAGTTCTTGTTAGTGATTGGTTTAAATATGATGATGCTATTAGGAAATTGAAAATTGCGATTAGAGAACGAAAGACATTGCAACAAGTTTTAAATAACAAAATTGAGGAATTTATGTTCAAATATAATTATAATGATTTGAATACTCAAAATGGAAGATTGAAAACAAATATTAGAAGTGTTCATAAGCCTGTAAATATCAAAGATATTAGAGAAATTATAAATACAAATAAACATTTGACCGGCGAAGAACTATTAATTAAAATCTTTAATAAGGAAGAAAGACCAGTTATTGTTAAAAAAAGTATTAAAAGAATTATTCCGAAAGTTTCAATGAGTTTGGATATTTAGATCAAATTCATAATTCGTTGAATAATAAGCACATCGTAAATTATATTTCCTTATAAATTTAGCACATTTCTCACATGGCTTAGACATCTTCAGACAATTATTATAAATTGAAGGTCCAACCCGAACAACATAAATATCACATTCCTCTAAAATCATTTTATTTTTAAAAACTTGACTAATTGCCGCTACCTCAGCATGAATACTATTATTATCATTCAAATGATCAACTCTATAATTAAAACCACAACCAATAATTTTATTTTTATGCACAACAACAGCCCCGTGTTTTTGTTGCATTGTTGAATATTTAGCAACTTCAGCAGCCTTATCTAAAAATATTTGATGTTTTTTAGAACTTTCCGGATTTTGACTTTCGGCTTGCCTCCGTTTAGTAAATACCATAATAAATTCTTTTATATGAAATTTGTTTAATTACAAAAATCATTTTTTATGAAAAATAATTTATGATAAGATTTTTAAATCTTTTTTTGTCATATAAATCTATAAACATGTTTCTAGTTTTCTGTTTTTGAAATATGATATTATTATGATATTTCTCTTGTTTAGTTGGTGGATATTTTAAACACCAATCAATCATATTATCATAATCAATAACTTTCTTATAGTCATATTTATATTCATATGACATGTGCATAATAGCTCTTGCAATAATTCCTTTACTCGCATCATCCGGGCAAAACAACTTTCCTTTAGTATTTACATAATTATCACTGTCATATAATCGTGTAAAGGTTTCATTATAATCATCAACATATTTATAATTGGACCTCATATTATTGATGTAAGGGTCACATTTAAAAATGTTGTGCATATCATTATAATGTTTCTTATACATATAACATTTTGGAAATATATGTTCTAAAGTTATTTTTGAATGCTGTATGTTAGAATAAATGAGCGGAGTGGTGTTTCCGATTAATATACTTTTTAAGGTAAATGAAAACGCCATATTAACCATTATGAATATTTTTAATTTAATTAATTTAATCATTTTTTAATAATAGATAGTATTAAAAATGTTATTTTATATTTTCATTATTTTTCTTCTACTTATTTATATCTTCTTTATTGTTAATTCGGTTATTTGGTTAAAAGATAAAAACATTAAAAATATTAATGATAATATTGTCAAATACATTATTTATATTGATTTAGTATTTTTCTCCTTTTTATTATTATTTATTTTATATCTATTTTTTTATAATAAGACTATAATATATAAATGACAAGCTGTTATTTGAAAAAAGAAGACTTTAGAGGAAGAGGAATATTTAGTGGCGGCAGAAATACCAATACCTCATTTATAACATTTTTAATTATATTATTTGTTTCAATAATAATAATTTCTTTAGTATTTTTAATTAAAAATATATATAATATGTAGAAATAAAATATATGCCGTCAAGATCATCAATGAGAAGTAGTAGTAGATCATCCTCATCTTCCTCGAATGTAATGTGGATAATAATAGGATTATTAGTAGTTGCTATAATACTAATAGTATTTGTTGGAAATCGTAAATTTTTTGAAAGTTTTGCAAATGGCGATGGAATGCCAGTTCTTCAATATTTTTATATGGATACTTGCTATCATTGCAATAACTTTACTCGCGATATTTGGAATGATTTTGAAGTAGAAGTAAAGAACAATCCAAGTCAATATAAATGCAATGTTGCTAAATATGATTTACATGACAATGATCAAGGAAAAGTATTAGCGCAAAAATATGGCATAACCAGTGCCCCAACTTTAATTTTACTTATGCCAGATGGAACAACCTGGACCGAATATAAAGGGGATCGATCAAAAGCTGATTTAATTCGTTTTATTACCGAAAAAACCAATAATTAAAACATTTATATAATAATATAAAAATGAATAAGATTTCACTCCATGATTTATATGAAATCAAGAAAAAAAAAGATAATAAGATTTGTGATGCTTTTAATGTAATTTTAAATGGATGTAATAAGAAAATAAAAACAATTGCGGAATTGGGCGGACAATCTCTTTATTATGTCATACCTCCTGTAATTATAGGATATCCATTATACGATTATAATAAATGTTTAAATTATATTATAAATAGTCTTCGAAAAAGTGGATTATATGTATCAATAATTCCAAATAAAAATATGATATATATCTCATGGAAAATTGAAGATATTTCAGCAAATTCTAAACATCAATTGCTTCTTCATTAAAAGTTTTCATATATTCTGATATATCGCGAAATCCTTGCAATATTAATGATTCAATGTCATCTTCTGAAATAACGAATTTCATTTCTTTTTTTGTTATCTCAAAATTATAAAAAGTTTTGAAATGACTTTTTGTTATAATTAATGGATTTTTAAAATTATCAATTCTGTTTATGTATGAATGTTTTGTTGAATATAAATATAAAATGTCGCATATTTGTTTAAAATAATCTGATAAATTTATTTCTTCGTCTTCTTTAAAATTTGGAATAACCGGAATTTCATAATCGGCTTTAATATAAACTGCTACACATAAAATATCACTGTGATTAATATTCTTAAATACATTGTATGGAAGATTATTTGATATGCAACCATCCACATAATATGCATCATTAATTCTAACGGGTTTTGATAATATCGGAATACACATAGAAGCGGCTATTGCATCAAATACAGAAATATTTGGTGTGTCATCTACGTTAAATATAAAATTGGAACCATCATTAACTCTAGTTGTGCTAACATAAATATTAACACCTGTTAATTTTGACAATTCAATAAATGTTATATCATCCATATCATATTTATTTTTAACATAATCTTGAAATTCTTTTAGATATAATTTAGAATCGTTAAATCCCAAATTCATAAATATATCAATGAATTTATTTGTTGGGATAACAGTTATATTCTTATTATTAATAGTTTTTATAACAATCTTTTCAAGTTCTTCAATCGGTATTTTTAATGCAAATGCTAAACTAAAAAAAGCGCCCATTGAAGTCCCAGAAACATTTTTAATATAATTTTCCATTTTATTGAAATAAATATATCTCAAAATACCCAACAAACATAAAGATCTTATTGCACTACCCGAAAAAACTAAATGTGTAAAATATTTCATTGTTTTTATTTAAATTTTGGTTTTTATATGCTTTTTTTTGCAATAATTATAGCCAATCTTGTAATTTGATCACACAATAATATTATAACTATTCCTATGAATATAAATAAAAATAAATTATATAGATTGACATCAACTTTAATATTATTTGAAAAATTTGTGAATTGTTCTATATCATTTACTCTTATTATTTTTTCTTCCTTTTTTTTAAAATTATCTCTCAAATTTTTTAAATATTCAGCTAAATATGGTGTTGTTCTATATTCCGGGCTAGTATCTTTATTATTAGTATTTATATCAGTTATATTCAAATATGCATCATATTCATCAAAATCATAAGGTTTAATTGAAAATTTATCAACTTTGAAATCACCGGTATCTAATAACGATGTCTCAACTGCTTTCTTATATGCCTTTTCTGAATTGCTATCAATCGGATATTCATAATTTGGAGCCTGCAACGGTGAACATTTTCTTTTTATATATTCTGCCCGTTCTTTATAAGGATTATAATTATTTTTTTTTGGATAACAATTATCATTTTCATTGCTATAATTATTAATGTCATTACAATTACTATCACCATTGGCATTAGCATTACCATTGGCATTAGCATTAGCATTACCATTGGCATTAGCATTGGCATTACCATTGGCATTACCATTGGCATTAGCAAATCTATCACATGTTGGCATTTTTAGACCTTGTTTATCATAATAACAGTCGGCATTATTTGAATAGTCATTTTGAAAATTTTCTGTTAAATTTTCATTGGATAATTCTTTTTTTTTGCCTTGCTTTTTAGGATAAAAATTCGGATATGCTTCTTCAAGTGTTGCGTATTGCATTTTCTATTATAATTATGGAAAAAATAATAATATAATTTAAATTATTAGAATGATTAGATATATTGACCTCTTTGCACGATATATAATAATAGGTATATTATCAGCCTATTTATTAATTTATGGTTTGCGACCGGTTGTTCCCTATCCAGAATATATTCTTGAGATTGGGGAACATTCTTGGATGTTATTAATATTATTCATTCTTAATTATTATCTTGCTTTATGGGATTTGAAGATAGGAATATTATTTGCACTATCTCTAATTGCTTTAGTGTTTGACTTATTCATATTTACAAAATGATATATAAAGGATTTTTGAATTTGTATTATTAATGAATGGCAGATAATAGCAATGTAAATGGAAATACATCAAAAGATCTATTATTATCATCTATAAATTCTTTTTATAAAGGAAATGAGAAATACAAATTGATATTGAAAGATATTATTGAGGGGAAACACGAGTTATCATTGAGAATGATTGATTGGCTCGTTACTCGATATGCAAAAAATAATAATATTATTTATTGGATTAATGATGTTGATGACAATATTTATCATAATTTACCCGATAATTATTCAAGTGAAAAATATAAGAAGATAACATTGTATTTAGATTATAGGGCACAATTGAAATCATTCAAAAAATTTAATTTTGATGCTTTTAGGCGACACGAGAGAATAACATTTAATATAACAGAAAAAGAGGAAATTGAAACAACTGTCGGACAATTGAATTTCTTCAAATGGGCGTTCAACAATAAAATTATTACATATGCTATTGAAAATCAAAAAAAGATTTATGAAAATATGTCGAAATTTTCATACAAAAAACAAAATTCAATTAAAAATTCTTTGATCCCTAAACAAGATATTATTAATACTAGATGTTTTATTGTTTTTGATTAAAAAGAAGCACCGCTTCCAATTTCAAATGCTGTAGCACGAACGTCCGGTTCTATGGTTGAAATGCCCCACGGACTTACAGCAACTTGAGGATTAGGTGGTTCAGATCGTAATTGTAAATTGGCATTTCGAAGAGATTGTCCGACAGTATTTATGCCAACATGATATCCAGCAGTTAAGAAATTTTGATCGCCTAACATTCCAGAACCTGCCGGATTTATTTGTGCCCATTTAGAATTGGCGGCATCTTTTGGTAATAGGTCGCTACTGGTTAAACGATCACGGTTAAGACAACTGTTACCAGAAGTAATGCTACTGGCACTATTAATATTGGCGGCGGGTATATTGACAGCAGCATAAGATTTTATATTATTATCATTCATTGGAGTATCTCCACTTGGTGAAGAATATTCAACAGGTGATAGATCAGATGCATAAATATTACCTAAAGGACGAGAACCATCTGCAGCAGCAAGATTTGGAGTATCATATGCGGCATCAGATGTTATTGGCTGTCTTCGCTCACTTGCGAAAATATTTTTAATTGTCGGCATATCATTCTCGAAGCGTTCGACATTGTCCATTTTACATTTAGAATTGTATGAAATTAATAATAATAGAGCCACTAATAGTAATATGGCAATTGAAAATGAAATAACGATTGAAGAACTCATTTATTAATATCTATCTATTATAATAATATAGATAAAATTATATTTTTAAAATAATTTTTTTTAATTTTAATATTTTTTTTTCCCAAATATTAAAATTTTCTTCTTTTTTAATTTCTTCCAATAATTTTTTAGCATTTACCATGCTTTCTTTATAATATTCTATTTTATTTAAAACGGCTTCTTCATAATTAATAATTTCATTATCCCAATCATTTTCTATTTCATCTTTATTCCAGTCGTTTTGATCGTCTTCGAGTTCTTCGATATCTATAAGTTTTATTATCCATTTATTAACAATTTGATTATCATATATGAACAGCCCTAAGAAGCTTATTTCCATATTGATATTCATTTCATTTCTATTTTTATTCGAAATAATTTCAATTATTTCTTCTAAATCTTTATTGTATCCATTCATATAACAACTGGTTTTATCGTTAAACAATAGATTTATAGTTGATATATCATTAGAATAAGAGGTATTATAAAAATTATCTACATTATCAATAATTTCTGAATACCATTCCGGATTTTCTAATAAAGTATTATAAGATGTTGCGTCTATTTCTTTTATTTCTTCAATAATATCTTCATTATTCTTAATTGGTATTTCACAATGAATATTATTTGACCCTATAAATTTTTTAACTTTAATATCATTAATTATTAATTTTAGCGGTTTTTCAAGATAAGAAACAGAACATTTTGATTTTTTTTGCGGAATTTTCAGCAAATGTTTCATTCTGTATAATATTAAGGTAATCAATATATATATAATGACGCAACATAAAAAGAATATTTTAGAGTTTATTATTAGTGTTATTCGCAATGAGATCTTAAATGAAGACATGCGAACAGAAATTATTAAGCCTATTTTAATCTATCTCCTTTATTATATTATTCCTTTCGTTATTTTAATTATATTATTAAATTTCTTTACAACTATAGCAGCAGTTTTTTTAGTTTTTTATATTAGAAAATAATCTTATATTTAATTAGATATATATATGACAACATCTTCTAGACGAAATTTGAAGAATGGCGGTTATATAGCTCCTTTTAATTCAATTCCAGACAATAATGCTTATTTATTATATAATCCATCAGCAACAGTTGCCACCTCCTCAAATTCATATAACATCGATTTATTACCAGGCATGAAAGGCGGTAATTCAAATACTAACGGTGGCTGTGATACATGTGGCATGACTGGCGGAGCACGCAAAAAAAGAGCCACCAAAGCCACCAAAGCCACCAAAGCTACCAAAGCCACAAAAAAATCAAAAAATGGAGGAATGGGTCTTGAATTAGCCCCATTCATGTCAGCACTAGCGTTATTAGGTGCACGCCTATTAGCTGATAAAGAACTCGGCATTTTTAATAATAAGAAACCAGCCGCAGCAAAATCATCAAAGAAATCAACAACTCGCTCAAAGAAACAATAATTAAATAATTCAATATTTCATATTATTTTTTCGTTCATTTAAATAAATAATTGATCGAGATATTACATTATCTAAACTATTATTTTTAATAATAAACCATCCTCTGATATAAGTGTTTTCATCTGTTTCAAATGGCTCTTTGTCAATCTTATAAATATGATTGTCATAAACAATTATTATAAAATCCAGCATTCTTATATTCAAATTAATAATATTAAAATAGTCATTTTTTATATATGTGATTAAATATAACTTTATTAATTATTTTATAATATTAAAAATGGATGAATTAAATAATTATTTTAAAATGTCGAATGTTACAGCCGAGGAGCTTTTAGACGATATTCTAAATCATGACAATCAAGAAAATAAAATTATTGTAAATGATAATATATTTTCTGATACTAATATTTATGAATGGGCTAAAACTAAACCAGCTACAATGGGTGGAGTAAAAATAATAGAAAAGATTGTTAAAAATCCCATTAATGATAAGAAGAAATTATTGGAACGCCAAAAAATAAATTACCAAATTCCTCAATATCAACTTGAAATTCTCAAAAATACAGAAAAGGATTTATTATGGATTATGACTTTAAAAGAAGAGATTGATGATAATATTTCAATCAATTTATTATTTCCATCTACAATAGGAATAAATTATATCAATTATAATAAATATTTATTGAACCTATTTCATCTTTATAAAATTGTTGCAATGCCGTGTATGAACCTTTTTTTCCCTCTATCGGTCGTATATACCCCTTATTATTATATCAATAAACATTTGAAATTTGATATGTCTTTAATAAAATATTTAACCCTACTTTATGAATTTATGAAAATAGCATTTAAATTATCGGGAAATTTAAAAGTAGATATAACTAAAATAATAACATTATTTGTATATTTAGCCATTTACATTTATAGCATCTATCAAACATTTAATGTATCTTACATTATCTATAAACTCCGTGAAAAACTTTTGACTAAATTATATGGTCTTATCGAATTCATAAAAACTTCTATAACCATTATAAAATCATCAAAAGAAAGCTGGAAACCTTTTTTCTTATATTCAATTCCTGATAGTATCTTAAATTTAAGCATAAGTAATTTAGAAAACCTTGATTATGATATATCATCTATTTATAAATTATGGAAAAATGAAACATATCGTTATGATATTATTAATCTTTTGAAAATTATTTATACAATTGATAATGTTAATTTTATTTCTAAACTTAAAAATTCTGATAAATGGTGTATTCCAACTTATGATAATACTGTAACTAAAATTTGGGATGCCAACAATCCACTTTTATCAACATGCCAAGTTGCCAATCCCATCAATTTATCAAAGAATATTATTATTACTGGTGTTAATGCCGGAGGCAAAACAACTTATGTTAAATCTATCACTATTAATGTAATTCTCGCTCAAACTCTTGGCATTATTAATGCTATAAAAGGTAATGTTTATTTATACGATGCCATATCTTCATTTATGAGAATTACAGATGAATTAGGTAGCAAATCTTATTTTGAAGCTGAAACCAGCTATTGTAATGAAATGATAAAAACCGCAGAAACCCTCGAAAAAGAGAAGAAACGAGGCTTATTTTTAATGGACGAACCTATGCATTCTACTCCTCCAATTGAAGGAGTTGCCGTTGCTTTTTCAGTTGCTGAATATCTCGCTAATATTAAAGGTGTAACATTAATAATAACTACCCATTTCCATAATCTCATGGAATTGGAAGACAAATATAAGAAATTATTTATAAATTTGAGTGTAAATGCTAATTATAATGATAAAACTAAATGCTATGACTTTAATTATAAGATTAATAAAGGCGGGTCAAAACAAATTATAGCAATTGAACTATTAGAAAAGAATAAATTCAATAAAAATATTATTAATAGTGCGATTGAAATTAAAAACAAATTATATAATGAGAGTTTAAGAAATGTGGATACTTAGATTATTTTCCTTTAACAGCATCATATATTATTTTACTTTATTTTTAATGTTTATAATTGTCTTCTTCCTTTCCTATAAATATTTATATCTTGAACAATCATTATTTATGTTATCTAATAAATTAAATAAACTTGAAATTGAATATAATAATCCTTCTGTCTATTCTCCATCAACTGTACAAATGAATACTGCTGAAATTATAATGAATGAAATTTTTAATGAATGTGCTGATGGTGATTGTTGTCCTATAAATAAACATCCTTATGACGATGAGATAGAAAAGAATGAAGAAAACAATCTTAAAAATACTCCTCCTCCTGCCACTCAAATCATTGATGAAATAGAAGTAATTGATGAAATATTCGATTTAAAGAAAGATATTTCAGCGGATGATAAAGAATCCGTCATAAGTGCTAGCGTCAATGGTGGTCATGCTGCTAAGAAAGCGTTAATGAAATTGAGTTTAGACAAGCTAAAAGCCAAATGCGAAGAACGCGAGATATCATCAGAAGGAACTAAGAACCAATTGGCTGATCGCATAATAGTTCATGATAATTCGATAACTGTTGAATAAAATAAAAATTAAGAAATAATAGTATGTATATATCTGAAGAAGAGGATGATTTTGATTTTATCAAAATTATTTTACATAAAGAAGATATTTGTCGTCATTCTTCTATCAGATCATTAATGAAATATAATTTAGACAAACTCAAAGAAAAATGCAAAGAACGAAATATATCAATTGACGGAACAAAACATGAATTGGCAGAAAGAATTATATATATTGACAATAATTATATAAAAGATAATATTTTAAGTTAATATATTATAATGACAAATGAAATAGAGGATTTGGGATTTATAAAGATTGAATACAATGTTTTTAAAGATTATTTAAATAATTTCAATCAATCTCAAATTGTTATTTCTGAAAATATTGTAAATAAGGCAAATGAACTTATTAACAATTATAATTGTTTTGTTTCTAATTATGATGCTAGAAGTTTATGGGAAAAAAAGAAAATAATTGCGTCCAATAAAAATCCCACTAAATCTAGACCTCATATTATTTATCTTGATTTTAGTGATGAAGCAAAATGCAAAAAAGAATTTATAAGTTATTTGAATAAATTGTCTGATGTAAATAAAGAAGTAATTTATGAAAAAATTTCAACATTCATATCAAAGATAAATGACGACATTAAACATCTCTTATTTGATGTCTTAATTAATTTCATTAAAACTTCAAACAATAATATTTATATCGATGTCTTATATTTATTTGATGATATCTATATTGAAACTAATATAACCAAATTTTATTTAAATTATTTGAATGAAAAATTATGGCTACCAAAAGATATTATCGTTGATTATAAAAATATTTTTGATGAAGAGAATTATGATACCTATTGTGAATATGTCAAAATAAAGAAAACAACATTATCAATGCTAAAAGCCTTAATCATTATTCTCAATAAATTAAATAAAAATAATATTATTAAAAAAATAGTTAATCATATTTTCACCGATTTGAATACTTATATTACTAATAAAAATTATAAACACCTCAATGAACTTTTATTAGACGAAATATTGATTTTATTTGATTATTTGGGTAATGACAATGACAATGGTAATGGTAATGGTAATGGTAATGATAATGGTAATGATAATGACAATGACAATGACAATGGTAATGACAATGATAATGACAATGACATGGATTATATAAATATGATTAAAAATATTAATCTTGAAAATCTTGATAATTCAACTAAATTTAAAATCAATAATATTATTGATAAATATTAACTTTTTTTAATTATTTTTGTTTATTTATATAGATAGATATATGAATACTGCTAATATTATTAAAACATTAAAAGAGTATAATAGATTTGATGATTTTATTAAGAATTTGAAAGATTATAAGAAAAAGATAATATCAGAAAAAGATTTGGAAAATATTGATGGTTATAATTCTGAAATTAAAAAAATTGTTTTTGCGTTTGATGATAATTTTAAGAAACAATTGATAATTGCCCATTTAGAATTGATAAGAGATTATTATCTATATACAAATGAAATCATTAAAGTCAAAGTTTATAATACAGCTATTGTTAATATAAAAGATGCAACAGATATTAGCAATCTGAGAAAAATAAAAGGAATTGGCGATGGACTTGAGAAAATGATTAATGAACTATTTTCAAAAGGAAAGATTGCATTTATCGAAAATGTCATTAAAAAAGATAAAGAATTTATGATAACTAGAAAAGGAAAAATAACTAAAAAAGAAGACATTAAAAATGATTTCAATAAGAAAACAATTATTAAAAACCTTGAAAAAATAAGAAATTACGAACTTTATAAAGATAATATCGATAAAGCCAAAGTTTATTCATTGGCTATCTATAATCTTTATAAACATCCTAAAGACTTAAAAGAATTAAAGGACTTAAAGGAAATTAAAGGGATAGGTCAGGCAATCACATTTCTTTTAAATGAGTTGAAATATAATGGAAAGATTAGTTATATAGAAAATGTTATAAATAAAGATAAGAATTTTAAAAATAAATTGAAAGACTATAAAATTAACAAAGAAATCCTGATAAAAAATCTTGATTTAATCAAAGATTATGAAACTTATAATAATGAAATTTATAAAGTTCGGGCATATACAAATGCCATAAATAATGTTATTGTTAATATTCATGATATGACATCATTAGAACATGTTTATGATCTTGAAGAAATTGGAGATAAAATTATGGAAAAGATATTTGAATTATATTTAACAGGAAAAATTGCATATATTGAAAATAAAATTAAAACAGATAATGAATATCATTTTAAATTAGAATTATTAGATATTCATGGAATTGGTCCCAAAAATGCTAAAAAAATAATTGATGCCGGAATTAAAACTATTGAGGATTTAAAGAAAAATACAAAGCTTTTAAATAATAAACAGAAAATAGGATTGAAATATTATGATGATCTAAAAAAGAAAATACCATTAGAAGAATATGAAAAACATTTAACTATACTCAAAAAAGATCTAAAAGACGTTACATATGATTTCACAGGCTCTTATCGCCGAGGAAGTAAAATGATGGGAGATATTGACATCCTTATTATGGAAACCCCTAAATTTAAATTAAGCAATTATATCACAAAACTTCATAATAGCAAATATATTATAGAAATATTGGCAATGGGTAATAATAAATTTATGGGAATTGTCCAATTACCCGGAAAACCAGCAAGAAGAATAGATATCCTTGTTGCCCCTAAAAATGAATACTATTATTCATTACTATATTTCACAGGCTCTCACATTTTTAATATAGGAATGCGACATTATGCAAAAATTAAATTTAATTTGTCTCTCAGTGAACATGGATTTTTAGGAAGAAAACTTCAAGCAAATTCCGAAGAAGACATTTTTAATCATCTTAAATTAAAATATATAAAACCAATTGACAGAAATAAATTTTATTTATAAAAATAATATTTTAGTTAATTAGAATAAAAATAAGATAATGGAAAGTTTTGGATTATCATATATAACAAAAATGTTATATTCTGTTTTAACTATCGTATTATTAATAGTTATCTATTCATATTTAGTAAGTTTAGAAAACAAGGGCTGTAAATGTGCTATTCCAACTAATGTAAATTTCATCAAAGGATTTACCATTTTTGCTATAGTTTATCTCATTTTCACTGGTTTAATATCCGATGAAACTATTTATGAATATTTTGGCGGAACTATCGTAATTATAAATAAATTTGTTGATTTAATATTTGCCCTAGTATTCGTTTATTATCTATATGAAGTTTTCAAATATACTCGTTCTTTAGTAAATGAAAAATGCAAATGCTCTGAAGACATACGACGTGAAATAATAATGATGGGCACTATCATTGAATTCATCCTAATCTTCATCCTATTCATCCTCAATATTATCCTCGTTACTGTATTATCAGTTCTCTTTAATGTTGTCAAGGGTATTCAAGATGGAGCATCTGATCTCAAAGGAGTTATTCGCGATCCTGTAAATTCATTCTCAAAAATACCAGATCGCCTAAAAAATGATGTAAATACTATTACTAGCTATGTTAAGAAGACTACCAAGCAAATTGCACGAACTAATCGTTCAAAGCGTTAAATATTTAAAGTTCGATTATTATTCTTTTTTCCTCGTGTTGAACCCTTCAATATCTTGATATCGGTTGCATCTTCAATAATTGATGTTATTTCTTCATCACTTATTGATAATGTCTCTATCTTAGTATCATCATCTGGCTGATGAATTGATATTTTATTATGAACATTATTTATAATATTATTAATATCTCTTTCTACTCTTGGCGGAGGCTGCATTTGTTTCGCAGCAGGAGCAAAACTTGGTTCAGGCTTATTATTATTTAATCCACTAAATAAATTATTTACCATTCCAAATAATCCGGATGAATTGTTAAATAATCCATTTACACCGCCACCGCCGCTATTTTGTTGTGGTTTAGGCTGTTCAATAGCCTGTTTGGGAGTGCTAATATTATTATAAATAAATTGTTTTGCTGCTGCATTTTGAAATTGTTTCATCAATTCCGGATTTGCTTTTAGAACTTCTTCAACACCCGGTATTGAACTCTCCTTGAACATCTTTGAAGTTAAATGAAACATAAAAGCACTGCCAGATAAACTTATGAATAATCTCAATTCAGGCGGCATCGCTTTTCCTTTTGATTTATACTTCGAATGCAGTTCTTCGAAGATATCATCAAAATCTTCGATATTCTCATGAACCTGTTCTGACCATCCTTCTAATTTAATTGCGAAAGGATCATAACGAGTATTTAAATATTCTGTTCCTGTCACAAATGCCATAAGCATCTTTCTCTGAAATCGAACACTCGAGTCAATCTCTCGATCTTTAACAATTCTATTATATTCATGTCTCATATCTTCAATATTTGAATTTAATGTAAATGTTGCTGGTAATTTTGCTCCCTTTGCCTGTAATCTATTTAATTGATATAAAATCTCCTTCTTTTCATTCAATTCATCTTTATAAGGATTAATTGATTTCTTTTTAGATTTTCCATCTTCGTCATCATCTTCATCATCGTCTTCATCATCATCACCATCTTCTTCTTCACTGTCTCCTTCTTCGTCACTACAACTACTACGCGAATCATCTCCGTCTTCTTCATCATCGTCATCATCATCATCGTCGTCATCATCATCTTCATCATAATTGCGCGAAACAGCTTTTTTATTAGGATTTATTAATTTTTTTGGTTGCTCAAGTTCTTCTATAAATTGTTTAGGTTTTTGTGTATTCTTTTTACTATTTGAGCGAATACTTGATGCACTTGACATAGAAGACATAGAAGACATAGAGGCAATTTCTGGACTTATTTTAGTTTTGTTAAATAATAGATTAGTATCATTTAATTGCTGTTTATTACTACTAGAAAAATCTAAATATTCTGCCATACTTACTAAAAAATATATATGTTTATATATCTTAAATAAACGAATTATCATTTTTAGCAGGTGAAAATTTCAATTCATCAAAGGAATTAAAAATTCCATCTATATTACTTTTATCATTGCCATTCACATGTTTTCTGAATAAATCAAAAAAACTTCCTTTATTTTCATATTCAACATGATCTTCATCATTATGTTTTTTAAATAAATCAAAAAAATTATTTTTATAAGCATCATAATATTTATGTAACATCGGATATTTAAAGTCTGGCAATGTTATTCTATCGATATCTACATTTTCTTGTTCCGGCTCTACTGTCTTTTCTATTATAACCGGGCATTTAGTTTTATGATTATGAAGTCCCGAAAGATAATAATTATTGTAACGTCCCATATATTGATAATATTTGAAATCAAATAATGATTTATAATATACAAATTTATATAAATGCATATTGAATGATCCAAATTTATTTATAATTAATGGAGTAGAACCGAGAGTTATATCATATAAATTTAAATTTTCATATTCATAAATTTTATTATTAAAAATTAATCCAATTCTACTTTTTGTATAATACATTCCAACAATTAAATAATCGGTATTTTCAATTATGTCTTTGTCAATATTATTTGCCAATCCGCTATAAACCTTATCTCCAATCAATAAAATAATATCATAATTATTATTATCTCTTATCACAAAATTAATATTGATGATTGAAGTTGTGTAAGAAGGAATTAATTTATCGGTAGAAGTTGTATTTCCAGTCATTTCAAATAAGATATTATTTTTATTCAAACATGAAATAATCTTAATTGTCATAAACATTGTAAATTCTATTGCTTCGTAAGTTTCACTATTATTGGCAAAATAGAAACATTCCGGACCATTTAACTGAACACGATTAATATTCGCACCAGGAGATCCGAGGCGTTCATTAACAAAATTTTTATCTAATGATATCATTTTGTCATATCTAAAAAATAAATCTTTATTATCAAAGTCAAACCATTTTCCATTATTAATATCAACCTTTGTTATATCATTGTAAGTGTTGATACAAATAAATTTATAACCTTGATAAGGCAAGATTGAATCATCATTTTCATTAATAATCATTGTTTTATCGTGAAATGGCTCCAATGAACTATGTTCAATATTTGTAAAAGGTTCATTGATTTTTACATATGATATTAATAATAATGTTATAAATAATCCTATAAAAAACCCAAATATCTTAATAAAATTCATACCTTAAAATTATATAAGAATTATTTTATAAAAATATCTATACTAAAAAATTCCAAATGCTAAAACCTGAAGATGATAATAATAGCGTATGTTCAGATAATGAAACAACAAAAGAAACTGTTGTAACAGAAAAAGAAGAAGATGATGACGACGAAGACGACGATGAAGAAGAAGAAAAAGAGGAAAATGAAGAGGAAGACGAAAACGAAGAGGAAGACGAAGAAGATGAGGATGAAGAAGAGGAGGAAGAAGATGATAATGACGAATTTGATGCGACTATAATTCAATTTGAAATGCTTAAGAATTTCTTTGTAGATAAAGAAGGTGAAAATATTTCAACTCATCTTGGATCAATCTCACATGAACTTCGCAAACTTAATAAGATTGCGGTTAAGCTTCTTGAGAAGAAGTGAAATTAAGCAATATTATAATTGAGTTTAGCATATGAATAATAATTCATAACTTCTTCGGCAGTTCCTATAGGTAAAACGAATTCACGATTACCATAAAAATGAGGATCACCTCTTTTGCGATCACGGAGAGTTTTTAAAGGGCATTTATCATTCAATTCTATTATTATTTTTTTATTGTCCAAACTAAATACAATTGGAGACTTAATTTTAGTATATCCATCCGGTGTATAATAACTATTTGGATATAAAAAGACAACATTGAATTCGCCATTTGATTGTATTGTTTCGAAATTGGGAGTATTTTCAAATGCGATCATTTCACATGGAAATGGCAATCCTTTTCCAGAAAATGAAGTTATGGTATCTATGGGATTAGGAGCCATTATAATCATCTTATGGTAATTTCCAGGATTTTTTATATATCCTTTGACATTAATTTTATTATCTTCAATTTCTGTGATAATACATGAAACATATTCATTATTTGTTGGTTCCATTATTTATAAATCTATTATTATGTTTTAAAATAATTTAGTTGTTCCTAGCCCTTCAGGATTTGCTAAAGTCTTGTAACAACTTACACCATCGCAATTAATGAGATATTTATTATCGAGTGCCTTATTTTTATCATTGATAAGATCACCAACACCACATTTTCCACATGGAGATATATTTGCAATAGCTTTGGCTCTTTCTTCTTCCACGAATGTATCATAATTCTTTTGTAAATATAATCGCATCTCATAACTTGATTTAATCATATTATTTTCAGATAATTTGTTAGTCAGATAGCTATTAAAAACACATCGAGATGAATAGTCTGTAAAAGCTCGACCGTCTGACATTCTTAAAGGGCATTGTCTCATTGGTGAATTTCCTGTGCAACAACTCATTATTATTCTATTGATAATAAATATAAAAAAAATTATAATTCATGGTCATAACATAAATTATGTATAAATAATTCTGTTGTTCTTCCTACTCTTTGGGCTCTTCCGATTGCCTGTTCTTTGTCTATTCCCATCTTGTGAAATATTATAACATCTGTAGCATCGCTAATATCTATACCGCTTCCCGCATATTGAGTATTTAAAAAGATGATGTTCAATTCTCCATTTTTAAATTTATTTAAAATATTCATCATATGAGACGTATTACCTTTGAGCATATCATATTTATAATTATTCAATATCAATTTTATATTATCAAAGGTATTCTCATTTTTACTAAAAATAAGAAATTTGCCATTTGGCTTTGAATTCAATATCTTTAATAATGTATCTTCTTTGCTTAACAGCTCTTCATTATTCTCATTAAAATTATTCTCCTCAACAATAGCAGTCAATTTATCTAAACTATTAATATTTGTTCTGCAATTCGGACAATTCTTATTTGTCTTTAGCCATTTTAACAAACAACCGCCACAGAAAATGTGAGTGCATTCAATCAAAATAGGGTTCGTAATCAATTCCATACATATCGAACATGTTTTTGATGTAATACGATCCGTCAAATCTTGAATTTTTTCTTCGCAATTTTTGATATCTGCTGAAATCTTTTTTATTTTTGCTGCCTTTTCTTCATTGGATATATCCAAATTACTAATATATTCTCTTTCTTTTTCTTTGTTGTGAAGTTCTCGTTTCATTTCTCTTGATACAAGTTCTATGATGTCCTTTTCAGTCTCATGTTTTCCTCCCAATTCTCTTATTGCTCCGGAAATATCATTTGCATTAATCTTATCTAAAATAGTTTCTGATATAAAATTCTTAATTACACTAATATTATTAGGCAACTTACATACATAAAATTTTTCAACCGGTTCAGGCAATGTAAAACTCTTTTTAATAAAAACATTATTATTTTTAACTATAAAAAGATTGTTATAATCACTGTTATTAAACATCTCTTTTCCGATAATTAGAGAGTTGTTTGAAGATTGACGGATTTTATCAAACAATTTATCATAAGTTGCCGATATCATCCATAAATAATAATAATGAATGTGAATTTTAAGTTTGTTAATAATATCATGAGCTTCATCTATAATAACTCTCAACCATTTATTAATAATACAATTATAATTATCAAACAATAATTTTAATGTAGTATTTTTAATTAAAATTAAATCATAATTATTAAAAAAATTAATTATATCTTCTTCATTTGTTCCATCATATTTAGGCAAATAGGTTTTTATGAATGTGTAATTGTCAATCGCCAATATTTTTAAAGAAGTGTTCTTTTTTATCATCTCATTCCATTGAATATATACAGGACCTCTGGGAACAATCACTAAAGTTGATTTTATCACATTTTTAGGGATAAGATTATTTATCGTAGATATAGCAACATAATTATAATTCTTATTATTATAATAAGTTTCCACCAAATTTGGATTTATGTGAATTTCTTTATTTGATGCAATTAATGCTAACGCTATTAATGTTTTTCCATATCCCACAATATCACCAAATATTCCTATGTTTGTAGATAATTCTATGATATTATTATAATGCTTTAAATCATATCTAATTACTCCGTTTTTCTCCATTTCTATTGCTTTGTTTAATGCCGTTAACTGATGCGGTTTCAATTTTACATTTATCTTAGATGAAACATTACCAAATTTATTTATTTCATTTAATTCAATATCATAATAATTATTTATAATCATTTATTTATATTATAAATTTAAAAAAAGAATAACAATCTATTTCTACTATAAATTATATAAGGAATAAAAATAGAATTTTAATTATAATAATATGGAGAATACGAGCGATAATCAGAAATATTCGGTAAATAATGTTGAAGAAGTTCAAACCGTAGCTGAACCTCCTGAAGTAAAGAAGAAAATTATTTTTGGTCTTCCTGGTGATAATTTCTCATCCAAATTCCTCCTATCTTGGACTGCTACAATTAATGCTCTCTGGGAATCTAAAAAATATGATATTATCGTTAGTACCGGCGTTAGTTCCTTCGTTACCTTTGCACGTATGCAAACTCTTGGACTTGATGTAATGCGTGGAATTGGTCAAAAACCTTTTGATAATATTGAATTTGATGTTTGGGTAACTATTGATAGTGATGTAATTTTTACTCCTCAACAGGTTGTTGATCTTATCGAATCGACTGAAGTTCATCCAGTAGTTGCCGGAATGTATCGTATGAGCAATCTAACTTCATATGCAATTGTTAAGGATTGGGATACCGAATATTTTTCAAAGAATGGCACCTTTAAATTCATCACTCCTGAAGAGGTAACACAATGGAAAACTGAAACTTCTCTGAAATATATGCCTGTTAATTATACCGGTATGGGCTTTTTTGCTGTTACTCGTGATGTTCTTCGCAAGATGTCTTATCCTTATTTTAATGCGGAAATGCAAGAGATTATAACAGATGAGGGAAAGATCCTTCGTGATCTATGTTCAGAAGATGTTGCATTTTGCAAGAACATTCAAAAACTAGGCATCCCCATTGTTATTAATACTGATATACGAGTAGGACACAATAAATTAATTGTTATATAAAAATAAATGTATTATTTAATTGTTTTATTAGTTTTATTTATAATTGGCTATTATTCAATTAAATATTTGTCATTTGTTTTAATGGGAATGGTAATTTCTTTATATTTATCATTCAAATATTTATTTCCTTTTTACAATTCTATTCATAAGATTTCTATTTCTTAGAAGATTTTATTCCTCCTGTTGTTTTTTTATAGTTTTGGGCATTTCTTGAACTTGAAAATAAATCACTTAATGAAGATGATGATGATGAATTGTCAGAATAACTTCTTATAACTTGTCTTTGAGGAACAATTGAATTATCAGATACATATGATTTTACTGGTGGAACAGGTCGTGATATATAATCAGATGTAGTCATTCTCTGTGGTACAAATGGTCTATCTCCAACTACTTTTTGAACGATTGGACGATCTGAATATAATTGTCTCGGAATTTCTCGTTGAATTACCTGTTTTTCAACAACTGGGCGATTTATATAAACTGGCTTTTCAACTATTTTTTCGACTATTTTATCTCTATAAACTGGTC
>Ga0315907_10000107_pt1 | contig 115524 bp, 88 predicted proteins | sample LakEriMetagenome_3_FD_203525 | JGI IMG/M metagenome (GOLD analysis project Ga0315907, IMG submission 203525) | Freshwater fungal communities from buoy surface, Lake Erie, Ohio, United States - Buoy 12 MA123 | ecosystem: Environmental > Aquatic > Freshwater > Lake > Lake biofilm | place: USA...
TCATCCTCCAAAGCGACTAAGTCGTAGTACTGGATCTCGGGGTCCGTCGTGTAAAGATCGGCCACTGCGATCGAATCTTTTTCAAGTCCTCGGTAGGCAAGATTGTGGTCCATGACTTTGATCTGAGTCTGGGGCAAGGAATACTTTTCCTTAAGAGGCCGCCAACCATCCTTACGTTCAAAAAACTCGTCGCTCAAACCCAATTCGAGTTGGGGATGATTCCTCAGATCGCTAATTTTGCTTATCGATAGACGTTCAGCAACCGACCGCTTCATCCCGAGCGCATAGGTATTATTGAATCCAATCCGCTCGGACATCACAATTTTCTTCAGAGCCAAAGCCGATCTCATATCGTTTTCGGATTCGATTTTGGTTCCTTGGCGTATCGTCTCTGCGAGGATCTCTTCGCGGATCGTGCCTGTGTAGTCGACATACGCATCGATTTCCCCGGTCTGGAGCGCTTGCCAGAGGATTTGCGTTCCCCCCAGCTCGGCTCGATGTTCGGTTCGAGCACCAGTGCTCCTGACCAAGTGCGAGAGGACCTCTCCTAGGATTACCGATTCGGTAAAGGACTTTGAGCCGATGCCGATTTCTCTTTCCTCTGCCCAGGCGATCCGTTTCGATCCGAAACCGAGCAGGATCCAAGCCATACAGAGCCAACGTAAAACAGATCGCTTGCTCATGATGACTCCTTGGGTGTATTCAACGTCGGGAATCGTTGAGCGTTGACGAATTGGGTCACAAATGCATTGGCTGGTTGGAGGATCATCTGCTCGAGTTTCCCTTGCTGCACGATGCGGCCTTGGCCCAACATGATGACATGATCACCGAAGAATCCGGCTTCGCCCATGTCGTGCGTAACGGTGATCGCGGTTTTCTTGAGGGTTCGGAAAATCTTCCGCAAATCCTCTTGGAGATCGTATCGAACCAATGGGTCGAGAGCGCCCATAGGCTCGTCCAAGAGCATCACAGGAGGATCGAGCATCAAGGCGCGCATGATGCCGACTCGCTGGCGTTGTCCTCCAGAAATCTGCGTCGGGTATCGGTCTAGGGCAGGGCGGGGGAGTCGAGTCAATTCGGCCAACTCCTCGATACGATTTCGGATCCGATCGGCTGGCCATTGAAGATGCTTAGCCATGAGTCCGACATTTTGGGCCGAGGTCAGGTGCGGAAAGAGGCCTCCGTCTTGAATGACATAGCCGATTCGGTGCCGCATGGGGATCCGATTGCCAGGCGTCATTTCGATACCTTCGAAAAGTACGCGCCCAGTATCCGGAGCGAGCAAACCTGCAAGGATTCGCAGCAAGGTGCTTTTTCCGCACCCGCTAGGCCCGATGAGCACGGTGGATTTTCCAGGCTCAAAAGCTACAGATGTTTCATGGAGTACCGTTTGATCGCCAAACGACTTGGAAACACCCTCGATTTCAAACATGGGCCTTGCTCCGTGAATCGCGGATGGAAAGATCGCCGTGGTTTCGGTTCAACAGGTCGAGCATGGCTTGAATGCGCTCTTGGAGATCCAAGGTGAGTTGGTCGGTAGACAGGGACTTGGACTGTTTGCCTTCTGGAAGAACGATAGGTTCTCCAAATCGAATGCGCACCGTCTTGCGACCGTGCGAGGAGGGGTAATTTGCTCCCAAGAAATCCTCTTCGAGTTTATCGAGTGTTTCGGCTTGGCGTTCCCAAGTGGGATTTTCCGTGAGGTAGTCGCCCGGATAACTGTAGAGTTGGGTAGCCAAAAACATGCTTTGCATGTCGCTTTCCCATTCCTTGCTCTTTTCGAAAGGGGTCCGATCGGCCTTCTCGGCTATCTCGGCTATCTGGGCGATGAGGATACGGCGGATCTCTTTGATGCGTTCAGGGATGAGCTTCTTGGGGGGACCGCTTAGGTATTTCGCTTCGGCACGTTTTAAAACCTCCTCGGTAAGCAAGGCGATACGTTGTTGAAGGGTACCTTGCTGGCGTTGGCCAAGGATCTCTGTTTCTTTCTCAGACAGGACTTGTTCAGCGATGCGCAGTATTCGGTCGGTCATCGGCAAATGCGACTGGGCCTTCCAACCGAGTCGCATTTCCATCTTTTCGGCGGTGCGGCACATGCTAGGAGTAGGATCTTCAAGGTACCAGCGTTTGATCGCCACAGGAAGAATCGCGATGGGTCGCTCCGATTTGCGAGCCGCCATCAGGGCGATCGCCGCGGCGCCTTCACGCAACGGTGTGAGTCGATCGTTGGAGTGGTAGATATCGCCTTCGGGAAATACAACCAAAGGCTCTCGTCGGTGTTGCAATATATCCAGTGCCGTTTTCATCGATTGGATATCGGTGTTCTCTCGATCGACACTGAAACAGCCGCAGCGTTGCATCGATTCGCGTTCAAACCAACGGCTTTGAGAAAAAACCTGCCAAGCGGTCATCACGTAGAAGGGAACCTTAAGTCGATCCGCAGCGTTCAACAAGCAGTAGGAATCCCAGTGAAACGAATGGTTTGGGGTGATCATCACCCCGAGTCCAGACTTTAAGGCCTCTTGAAGGTGTTCAAGTTGCTCGAACTCAATACTCTGGATTTGCTGTTGCCTGAGGGCTTTGGCTCTCAGGGGCCTAGCGGCGCGAAACCACCAGTAAGTGAGTTTAGCTGGCCAATGTTTTTCCGGGATGCCATAGGGTTGATTGTTCATAAGCGCAGCATTCAATCATAAAAACACGTAGATTGGTATGACCGGAACTCAGAATTTCGACTCGCATGGACCGAGTGCGAGGAGGGGACATTACAACTTTGTTCGTGCTTCTTTTCGTACTCAGTCCGCCGCGGCGGACGGTACTCGTACTCGTACTCGAATCCATCCAGTATAGCAATCCGGCCTATTGGTCCGCAAGTAGCCGCGAACTGCCTCGATCGACGATCGGCATCGCCGCAGTTCAAACAGCCATCGAGTGTGCGAAGAGGCCTTTGCAATAACCGGCCAAGATCGAATCACTGAGCGGAATTCAACTCAGGAAAAACACCTTCCTGGATCCTCAGTGTGCGACTCAATGCGATAGGACCATCGATCCGCTGCAATCTTTTGGTAGCGTCGGCAGACGCTGGAACGGGCCATTCGATCTGAATAGAAAGCACCTTGGTTGCTTTACCCAATCCGATCGTTTGCTCTAAAGGGTTTGCGCCAAAACTGCTCCCCGAGCTGACGTGCCGGTAAACGAACGGAAGGTCTGGATCGTCGGTCTGGATTTTGATCCTCGCTCCAATCGCCGCACGATTCGATGTGTTTCCTATCAATTGAAGAGATATCCAGGAGTTTTCATTGCCAGGATTTTGAAAAAGGATGTTGTGGTATTTATCCCCGTTGACGGCCCCGCCCATCTCGATGAACACATCGATCGAACCGTTGCGGTCCCAGTCACCGCATGCAACTCCATGACCTTTTTGGAGATTGCCTGTACCCGACGAAGCGGTGATGTCGTCAAAGCGCTTGCCAGCTAAACTTCGGAACATGCGGTTGGGAACCAGGGTTCCGAGATTAGGGTCCCCGGTTCCGAGATAGAAATCGAGCCAGCCGTCGTTGTCAAAATCTGCGAAGTTCGAACCCATGGTGATGAACACACCTTCGAGTCCAGCGTCCTTGGTGACGTTGACGAATCGCTCCCCTCGTTGATTCAAGTACAAGCAACTCTTGGCCTCGCTGTGGTCTTGGCCGATCATCCCTTGGACACAAGCTCCAATCGAACGAGAATAGTTGGTGGCGAAGATGTCTTGCCATCCATCGTTGTTAAAGTCCCAGGTCCAGCATGAAAAGCCCATGGTAGGACCATCGATACCCATCGCTCGGGTAACGTTTTCGAACGTTCCATCTTTTCGGTTGCGGAACAGTTGCGCGCCTACTCTCGAAAGATGGTTCAGGAACAAATCGGGCCAGCCGTCATTGTCGATATCGACCCAAGTAGCCCCTTTGCAGACCATCCCCTCACCGCCTGCTACCCCAGCCTTGGCCGCGACATCGACAAAGGTACCGTCCCCTTGGTTGCGATAAAGCCGGTTGGATTGCTGTTCGCTGCAGACGAAGACATCGAGTCTGCCGTCCCGGTCAAAGTCCTCCCAGGTTGCGGAAATCGAGTTCAACGGATCGGCAAGTCCAGCCGAAGACGTCACGTCGGTAAATCGCATATTCCCATCGTTGCGAAGCAAGGTCGGCCGCATCGCCAGCGCTGGAGTCAACCAAGCCCCCCGTACAATAAACACGTCGAGCAATCCATCATTGTTGTAATCGGTCTGCACACAGTTGAGTCCGCCGAGTTGATTGGACACTCCAGCTTGTACAGTCACGTCCTCGAAGGCCTCGAGATTGACGTTGCGATAAACACCCATGATCTGCGTTGGGTCGAACGAGGAGATCACCACATCGAGCTTGCCATCGGCGTCGAAATCGTCCATGATCGCACCACCGGCTTGATTCAAGCGATTGAGTCCAACCTTTTCTCCGATGTCGCGAAACCGACCGATCCCATTTCCCTCATGGACATAGCGATCGATGGGGATCCGATATTTCAATGGAACCTTTTCTGGGTGCTCATCGAGGGTCATATAAGCCACATTCAGGAGCCATCGCACCTCGCCGTCGTCGGGAAATTTTTCGAGGTACTCCAGAAAGTGCTCGATCGCGATTCGAGAGCCCTCGGGGTTCTGGTGCACAGCCGCTTTGGAGATTGGCAGGATGCAAGAGCTCTCGCCGCGGCATGCGATGCAGTTCTCATTTTCGCCGCGCCGCATGGCAGTGACTCCCTGGTTGTAAATGATCGTATAGAGAAAGTCTTTGGCGATCCGCGGGTTCATTTCGACATGCTTGCGAGCCAAGCAAAGGTCTTCATAGGCCTTCAATGGGTCCCCTTGGTAGTTCAAGAACGTCGAACGCGAGTAGCGGGTCGAGGCGATTTCGTCTGGAGAAAGGGCCGGGTCACTGAGGATCTGATCGAGCGCTTCAATGCTCGTTCGCACCGCTACCTTGAAGTGCTCCCCGATTTGCTCTAGAGACGAATCGCTCGGCCACGGCTTGACGGCGTTCATGACCCATCCGTACCCAGACCCATCGAGCACCTTGCGAGGCAGGTAAGGGACATTTTGGCTTATGTCAGGCGAACCTGCGTCCTTGGAGAGCGACCTCGGAGCCGTCTTCCACTTGCCGTCCAACACCGATTTCTCGGGGGGCTTATCGCAACCTGAGAACCCCAGCAAGCAGAGCATTGCAGGGACTCGGATCCGAGCCCAAGGCTTCCTCGATCTTGGATTTACGTTCACGCGTTGACCTCACCTAAGAGCCTAATACCTTGGATCGCAGCATCCACGTCCGCTTCGCTTGTCGCATGTCCAAAACTCATCCGCAAAGTCCCGTCCTGGGGATCGGTCCCTAGAAATCGATGGATCGCCCCGGCGCAATGAAGCCCCGATCTGCATTCTATGCCCATGGCCGAGTCCAAGAGCATCGCCATTTCGTGGCTGCCGAGAGTTCGGCTCGAAAAGCTGAGCACAGGGACCCTGGAAACCTGTTGAAGATCCTCTGGACCATCGGGGTATCCAACCAAGCGCAAACTCGCACAGCGCGCGATCTGATGCCGCAGTCGACTGAGCCAATCGCTGGCCTTAGCCTGAAAATCGGCCATCGATCGAGTCGATGCACTCTGCAAGGCAGCTCCCAGAGATGCGATCGACGGGCCGTTTAGATTCCCAGACTCTACCGACTCCAACCACTCGAAGGGTCCAGTCCATGTGCCGCTCGAGCGACCTGTCCCACCGACCCAGGGAGAACGCAAGCAGGGCAATACCTCTGGAGCAGCGACAACAAAAGCGGTACCGAACATACCCCCTAACCCTTTGTGAGCCGGAGCCACCACAAGATCGATCCCAAGCGATCGCGGATCGAAGTCGACATACCCGATGCTTTGGGCCGCGTCGAGCATCCACCATGCGTCGGAGTTAGACACAATCCGACCGATGCGTTCGAGATCCTGAACGACTCCAGTAACGTTCGAGGCATGGTTGACGATCACCAATTTCGTATCGCTACAGATAGCCTGCTCGATCGCTTCGGGATCCACCCACCCGCGAGCATCGCAGGGAACCATCGTCCAACGCAACCCCCGGCGTTCCTGAAGATCCGCCAACGTGCGCAGGACACTGTTGTGTTCGGTGGCCGTCGTAACGACGTGCTCGCCGCGAAGATCTGTTTGCCACAAAACACTATGAATCGCGGCATGGATAGCCATTGTCCCGTTGCTTGTCCAAGCCACTCGATACGTATCGTCGAGGTGAAGAAAACGACTCAACTTCGACCGGACTTGAGCGATCACCCGGTCGGTTTGCTCACCGCGAAGGTACGCTCCACGCGAAGCAGCCACGCCCAGATCGCGCTGGAATTCCAGACATGCTTCGAGTACCCCCGGGGGCTTGGGCCAACTCGTCGCAGCATGATCTAGGTAGACACGACGCTCGGTCACTTGGTTGGATCCGCTACGGAAGATGATTCGACAGCTACGGGAAGATGTAACGCAGGAAATTCCGCACAGGCTGGCCGTCGACATAAGCCGTCGGTTGTCCGTACAAACCTCGACCCAACTGAGCGTTGCTCCCTTGGCCGAAACCGACCAATGGCACATAGCCACCATTGCTGGGCGCATAAACAGTCGCTGGGGGCATCGCCGCCGGGGGGGCGTAAGCAAACGGAGTTGCCGTAGCCGGTGGAACCAAGCCTGCCGTGGGTGTCACCCCGTTGACTCCCATGGGAACAGGTGCAAATCCAGGAACCATGCCCATCGGTGGGCCAGCAGGACGATAAGGGGGCGCAGGAACGGTGCTGGCCAGCGCAGGATTGCAATCGATCGCCGACGCGCCAGCCCCCTGCTGCCAAACGGCTGGTGAAACCATCCATCGCGCATCGACGGCAGCAGGCGCCGCGGAAACGAAAGGAGCCGAGTTGACAAAAGTGCCCGCGCGGTTGTAGCTGGGCATCGGGGAGCCCGCATAGGGAACCCCCGGTTGTGCAAGCGTTCCCGAAGCGGCACTCGGAGGATTCATCGGTACGGGAACATAATAGGTCGGCGGGGCGGGGATGACCGTCGTGGGTACCGCAGTGCTCGGCATGTTCGCAGGGGGAATCGCACCCGGATAGGCATTCGGAATCCACGCAGGATTGACCGCGGGTGAAGCGTTTGGAACTGGATTGGGGGGCACTCCCAAGGGGATCGATGGCGGAGGGACCTGCGGGGCGCTAGGGATCATCCCTGGCAGGCTGCCTCCACCGTAGATCGGTGGAGTATTGAGTGATGGGGGTGTATTGGCGATGGGGTCATCCTGATAAAAATTCGCGACCCGGACAGCACCCTCGGGCATTCCAAAAACGCTGTTGGAACTGGCCTGCTGCACGGAACTGGCCTGTTGCAGAGAACTTGTCGGTCGAAAACCGTCGTCGGCAAGAAACACCTCGGACGACGAACCTCGGAGAGAGGGTGGAGGCAAAAGCGTGATGACCCCGAGAGTGCTCGATGGAAGCGTCAGGCCCGAGTTTTGCAAACGCTTTGCCGATTGCCGATCGAGCGTGGGAGCCTGCGCAGCGACCGGATCGTTGCCGGGTTTTCCGTAATCGCGTTTCCCGTAATCACTCAGTGGGTTAATCGGGCCCCGAGCATCGACCAGATACCTGAGTTGCTCGCGGAGAGCTTGCGCATCGCTAGCCGCGTACGGGTCGGTTCGAAGACGAAAGCGCGGCGGCGCAAGGCTGCTCGATGGTTCCGTGGAATCCTCGGCGCAGAGGTTTCCTCCGAAGAGGATTGCAGTGCAACTGAGGATCGCAATACGTTGGGATTTCATCGATCACTCCTGAGTCGGGAGTTTAAGGTAGCTCAAGCGAGTTATTTCACAGGCGGATTGATTCGAACTCCGATGGCCTTGAGCTCTTCGAACCAAGCGGCCTTGGAGGCGTTTTGGACCAAGCTGTCATCGACGTAGAGTCTTAGGAACGGGGCAAAGCGGCGGTTTTCCTTCGCGTCGGCTTGGCAAGCCTCAATCAACGCCGTGAGGTCGACTTCTGGGTTCTCCTGGAGGATCAGCAGTCGCACTTCCCGCATCGATTTAGCGAACTCAAGCGTTTTGACGTTACAGCCTTTGAGATTGATGGTCTGCAGACCGCGAAGTTCCGCGATGCCGTTCAGGTCTTCGATGGGGCTTGCTGCAACATCGAGGGTCCAGAGTTTCTTGAGTCCAAAGATCGGCTCGAGTTTTTTGATTTTGTTCCCCGAGGCATAGAGCGATTGCATCTTGATCATGCCCCGCAGTGGTCCAAGATCCTCGATGCTGTTGTTGGCGATATGGAGGTACTGAATCGCGATCAGGCCCGTGAGCGGTTCAAGGGATTGGATCTGGTTCGAGGCCAAGTCGACCGACTGAAGGAGCTTCAGGTCCCGGATGGGACCGAGGTCGACGATCTCGTTTTTTTCCAGGTCGAGCTTCATCAAAGCTTTGCAGTTTTGGAGTCCCTCAAGGGACTTGATCCCTTTGCCTTTGGCGACGACCTGAGAGATGCTTTTGACATCGTCGAGGGTCAGGGGTTCGGCGTTGTAACGTTTCTCGAAAACCTCGCGCCTGACGGCAGCTTCCAAGGCTTTGTCGGGGAACAGGTCTTGGGCTAAGGCTGCGGGAATCAGCAGGAAAAAAGACCAAGCAAGCAGCGTGTTCCGGAGAGATGACCGAAAGCCCAGGGGTGTACTGATTTCCATCCGTACGATTTCCTATGGTTCGAGGCGGGGGGCAAAGGAGGGGTTACCTCTCCACTGTAGCTAAAACCGCTCAGGATTTCCACCGCGGGTATCGGTTCCGAGGCGGGTTTAGATAGGTTACGGAATCGGCCGGTCGGCGTGATCAAGACCCGAACACACCAAGAGTGAGTGTGCCAAGATTCGGAAATCTAAGCGGTTACTGGAGCCATCCGAGCTTTAGATGATGGCAAAGAGAGCCCTGTGACCTGAGCACCAACCTCAGGCCGTTGAAAATGGATCGAGACGTCTCATTTCGCGACATCTCATTTCGCTACCGATCGTTACTACTTACGCTTCTCGGTATGGAGCGTGATGCGGCGAAGTCTCGGGGAGTACTTCTTGAGTTGCAGTTTTTCCGCTCCGGGCTTGCGATACAACACATAATTGATGTCGCCGGTTTCTTGGCAAACCAAGTAGGTTGTTTCTTTCTTTTTCTTGCTCTTGGCCATGGCTATTCCAGACTCGCTCCGAATTGATCGCGAAAGGGTATGAAGGATGCGTATTATGCAAATCGATTGCCCGGTTGGCTAGCTCAACTCGGAGAAAAGGGACCTTTTAAGCGGGTTTTGGAACCCAACGGTCGAAAAAACGTCTAATCAATCGTTGGCTACCGCGTCTTCAAAGGACGTTTTCTCCAGTTTCCTGGAAAAACCGCCCTCAGAGGCGCGGTATTTGCTGCATAATCCGAATGAATTGACGCCCAAGCGACTTGTGTCAGGAAACGTTGTAAGGAAAGTGATGAGAAAAATGAATCAGCAAGCTTCTTCCTGGGTATCCCGAAATTTCAAGGGAAAAGCTCTCGTCCGAAGGATGCTTGGAGATGCAGTCGAATCCAACGAGCGCCTAACGCGACAAATCCGATTCGAGCCCCTCGAGCGCCGTGAGCTGATGGCCTCGGACTTCTACGAGGCCGCTTCGGAACAATCCCAGACCTATCTGATCGAACCATTCACTGCCAATTCTGCAGAAGTTTCGAGCCCAAGGGGGACGGCCTCGGGCCTGCTGGCCGAGGGCGAAGCGACCGCGAGTCCGGATCTGGTTGCATTTGCCAAAGCTCTGGCCGCCTCAGGCGCCAAATTCTTCGGCGCCGACTGGTGCGCCCTCTGCACGGAACAAAAGAAACTGTTCCTAGAAGGAAAGAGCTACCTTCCGTTCATCGAATCGACCAATCCTGATCGCACATCCAACGCGACCGGGACGGCCGAGAATATCACGACCTATCCGACCTGGAAGTTCGCCAACGGCCAAGTCGCCACCGGACTGCAAACGCTTGAGCAACTTTCCACGATTTCGGGAGTTGCGATTCCCACCGGAACGCAACCTACCTTTGTAGAAATCTCCAACCAAACGGTTCGGTTTCGTTCTCCGGTCCACGTACCGATCGACACGTACGATCCCAACGGCGGCCCTTTGACCGTCAGTGTGACCAGCAGCAACCCGAACGTCATATCGGCCGAACTGGTCAACAACCCCAAGTCGGTTCGCATGGTCGTCAATGGCTATGGCGAGATGGTTTTTCGCTTGTTTGCCGAGGAAGCCTCCCGGCCAGTCAATCAGTTCGAGCAGTTGGTCAACTCCGGCTTTTACAATCAAACCGCAACGAGCGATATCATCTTCCACCGTGTGGTCGATGGCTTCATGATCCAAGCCGGTGATCCTACGGGAACCGGATCCGGAGGATCCACACTGGGTGACTTCGACGATCAATTCAATTTGAACCTTCAACACAACCGCTCAGGGGTATTGTCGTATGCCAAGGCTGGAGCGGATACCAACGACTCGCAATTTTTCATCACCGAGGTAGCTACCCGCCATCTGGATTTCAAGCACTCGATCTTCGGCCAGCTCATCGAGGGCGAAGCGGTCCGAGAGGGGATTTCCCGAACGAAAGTAACGAGCCAATCGTCCGGGGAAGTCAGCCGACCGGTCAACGAAGTGGTCATCAAATCGATGGAGATTTTTAATGACACCAAGAATGGGTTGGTCCGCCTCAAGTCGTTAGCCAGCAGCGGAACATCGACCATCACCGTCACGGTGACCAACAGCACAGGCCAGTCCTTCTCCCGTTCGTTCACCGCCACGGCCGCTGCCGACAACTCCAACGGCGCTCCGTTCCTCAATGACATCACGGTACCCCCAATCGCCGCCGGCCAGACCGTGACCGTCCAAGTCGGTAGCCAGGACAAAGAAGGAGACGCGGTCGCCTACGACGCGACCCGCCAAGGCTCGGTTCCTTACCAGTTCAACATGAACAACCAAACCGGATTGCTCTCGGTGACGGCTCCGAGCAATTTCAGCGGCCCATTTCAGGTTCGAGTCAGCGTCCGGCCCGCGTCTTCGACCGCCGCGAGCAGCAGCGACGATGCACAACTCCTGACTTTTAATGTTCCGGTAAGCGTCTCGGCTCCCTCAGCGGTCGACCTTGTGGCAGCAAGCGATACAGGCATAAGTGACTCGGACAATGTGACCAACGCCGGTAACTTGCAGTTCTCGGTTGCTGGAACGACCACCGGGGCAAATGTCCAACTGAAGATCGGCAACCAAGTCATCGGCTCGGCGATTGCCACAGGCACCACAACGAGCATCTCGACCAACCAGATCGCTCCGCTTGGAAGCGGTACCTATTCGATCGTTGCCGTACAGACCCTCGACGGAACGACTTCGGCTGCCTCGCCAACACTGTCCCTAGAGTACGACGCCCTTGCTCCCTCGGCCATCGCCCTGAGCAATCTGCCCAACCGTGCCAATGTGGGGACCCCGCTCGGTTTCGACCTGAACCATCCCGAAGAAGGCCAGGGATTGCGGTATGTCCTGGACAACGCACCGGCAGGAATGGCCATCGATCAGCAAACAGGATTGATCTCCTGGACCCCGATTGCCAACCAGCTCGGACCTCAAACAGCGATTCTCAAGCTTCAAGATAAAGCCGGAAACATCACATCCCAGACAGTTGCCGTATCGGTAGCCGATACGGCCAAGATCGCAGTGGATATGTTCCTGCAGACACTCACTGGACAGCCTTTGACGAGCATCGCTGCGAATCAGGAGTTTCTCGTCAAACTGGTCGTCCAAGACCTCCGCACATCCGGTTCAGGAACCGGCGAGGGAGTCTTCACCGCCTACGTAGATTTGATCTATGACGCAGAAAAAGTCGAACCCATCGCCACCAACCCGATCACATACGATGCTCTGTTCCAAAACGGAAAATCGGGCAGCACCGCGACCCCGGGATTGATCGACGAACTCGGAGCGTTTTCATCCCTGACGGCCGGGCCAGGCAGAGACCCACAGAATTTCATTACCGTTCGCATGCGGGCCAAATCTGGCGGAGTGGCCAAGTTCTCGATGGACGAGGCCGACGAGGGCAACAAAGCGTTTGGATTGTTCCTCGACTCGGCAAATTCCGGAGTTCCGGCCAACCGAGTGCTCTTCGATTCTAAGTCCCTGAGTATCACCTCGAGCTTCTCGGCCGTTAACGATACGTTCAGCGTCAACGAAGACTCGACGAATAATTCGATCGATGTGCTAGCCAACGATACCATCAGCGCCGGGTCCAACGCCGTACTGACTCTCGTTTCGGTCTCGACGCCCGATAAAGGTGGGTCCGTATCGATCGCATCGGGCGAGAAACGCTTGGTCTATACCCCCGCACCGAACTTCAATGGTGCGGAGAAATTCACCTACGTCGTTCGCGACCAGTCAGGTGTCTCAGCGACCGCTACAGTGACGATGAATGTCCAAGCCGTCAACGACAATCCCGTCGCCGTCAACGACGTGTTCGATACGGTCAAGTCGAATCAAACCGACGTGTTTCTCAACGTGCTGGGCAACGATACGCTCGGTCCAGACTCCGGCGAAACCCTAACCGTTACCGGCGTCGGTGCAACGAGCCAAGGTGGTGTGGTCAAAATCGCCACGGGGGGCAACGGAGTGCTCTACACACCGAAAGCCAATTTCACTGGCTCTGAGTCGTTTACTTACACCATCAGCGATGGCAAAGGTGGTAGCGCAACGGGCAACGTGACGGTGAGTGTGCAAGTCGCTGTTCCACCCCCAGTGGTCCTCGGGGAATCGTTTACCGTTCTTGAAGACAGCCCCGAGACCGAGTTCGATGTGCTAGCCAACGATCTGCCCGCAGAGACCGGCAACACCTTGTCGATCGCATCGGCAAGTGCAAGCAATGGCACGGTCAACACCAACGCGGCCAAGAATCGGATTCTTTACAAACCCAACGCGAATTTCGTCGGAACCGATTCGATTGTCTACACGGTCCGCAGCAGCAACGGGGGAACCGCCACTGGCACTGCAACCATCACAGTCACTTCCGTCAATGATACCCCCGTTGCCGTCGCAGACGTGCTAACGGTAACGACCGCGTCAAACCAAAGCGTGAACGTTCTGGCCAACGATACCAACGTCGATGCCAATGAGACGCTCACGATCTTGTCGGTCACCCAACCGGAAACCGGCAAAGGGACCGTCACGATCACCGCAGACAAGAAGTTCTTGCTCTACAGTGCTCCGTCGGCGAACTTTACTGGCGAAGTCAACTTCACCTACACCATCAGCGATGGCAACGGCTTGAGCTCGACGGCAAACGTGAAACTCAACGTCGTCAATTTCACCCCTCGCGATGTCGGAGTTACCAAGGTCACTCCGGTCCAGGGAGTGACCATTCAAGCCATGCAGATCGATAGCACGGGCGCAAACTCGACTCCGGTGATGTTGAATTCCCTCGAGGAGGGCCAAGTGGTCAAGGTTCCTGATGTCGGCCCAGGTACGTATCAGTTCTCTGTACCCACGCTCCCATTCTTTACCGTCGCGCAACCTTCGGTCAATGTCGTTTCAAAAGCCGATGATGGAGATTCCTTGAGCACCGTTTTGAACGTCGGTGCACGAGACCCCAAGTTCATGGACGTGCGGGATTTCACTTCGAAATCACTCCGCAAAGGAATCACATTGGCAGTCCAACCCAATCAGCAATCGGTTTGGTACGATGGGGTCAAGGACTGGCGAAGCTATTCCGACATCCAGGTATCTCTGAATCAAGCTGCCAACCAATTGACGATCCGGGCGATCGATCCGACCAGCAAGGCGGTCACGACAACCCTGCCGACGAGCGATCCACGGGTAAAGTTGCGAGCCAAAGAGGGTGCCAATCACTTGTTCCGGATTCAGGCCGCACCGAGCGAACTGAACTTCACTCCAGTCGCAACACCTGCTAGCTCGGCTAGCAGCGGTGGCGAAGGAGAAGGGCGCAGTGCAAATCGGATGGCAGCACCTGCGGTGCTCATCGACAAGGCCCTCGATGAATTGGCCAGCGAATTCTAAGAGCAGACAACTTTCAACCACGGAACACGCGGAACACACATCTTTTAACCACGGAACACACGGAACACACGGAAATTGTTGGGTTCTTATTTCTGTGTATTCGGTGTGTTCCGTGGTTCCATAGCTCTTGGGTTCTTCATTCCGTGTGTTCCGTGGTTCCATAGCTTTTGTGGTTCTTGCCTCTGTACGTTCCGGTGCGTCAGTAAGCCTGGCTGTCCTGGTTAGTTGCAAGCTACTAACCATGGTAAGTGCTCGTTCGACCCCGGCAGAGTTTGTACCAGCCCTCTGCCGGTGGTGTGAACCACCGGTACCTGGCACCTAGGAAACGCTAAGCCCGAAGGGCTGGCACAACCATGGGGGCCAAGCGGTTGAGGGAAATCATTCCTAGTCTGACACATCTAAAATTCCGTCTCGCAAATCGAAGCGTTCGAGTCCCCTTGATCCCGCTAGGATTCAGGAAGAGGAGGTTTTTCAGGTAAAGACTTCGCTCCATGAATCACTGCAAGTACATAAATGACATCATCATCTAGAAGATAAATCAGTCTGTAGGAATATTCGATTACCTCTCGGATCTGCTGGTTTCTGTACTCTGGAACAGACTCACCTGAGAATGGGAACAATCCAATCTGGATGGTCCTTTTTGTAAGACGATCGATCACGCTCAAAGCGTACCGCTGAGAATCCTTGGCTATGTACTCGTAAACGCTGACAAGGTCTGCCATCGCACTTCGAGTCCACACAACCCGTCTCATTCGCTTAGCCCAAATCGTTTACGGACTTCAGCAACCGATAGTGTTTTACCCTCCGCGACATCGCTAAGCCCATTCTCGATCTTCTGTCTCACATAGATGCGATCCATAACATCCTCCCACGTCGCATCAACCGGAAGTGTTTCAAGCGTCTCGTCGATCTTTTTTCGAATGTCCTTTTCCTTCGCACCGCTCATCGACATGCTCCCCATCGGATGGATTGTTGGGTGAATTCAAAACCACGTTGCATCCTTGACTCATTCTAACAGGCTCTTCGACTGCTCGAGAAGGAAAGGGCCGATTATCAGCCCTGTTTTGCTTCACCCAGAGCGCTCAGTTACGGTGGCTGACGCAAAACATAGCACCGGGGCCTTACGACCTCGGCAGAGAAGGGGGGCCAAGGGGTTGGATGGGGCGGACGGATCGATCGCCCCGAATCATCCCAAGCCCTCAAGGGGCGGAACCTAGCGGCGTGCAGTTACGGGGCGGTGACCCAAGCTTCATCGAATTCCGCGTGTTTCATGCTCTTTCCAGCCGTCACGAAGTAACTGTAGATTGCATGGAGGCGACCATCGGAGCTTTGGATAATCGCTGGATAGTGAAATGAACCTTCAGGCTCGTTCTCGAGATACTTGGGCTTGGACCAATTCCGGCCCTCATCGAGCGATACCGATACGGCCAGACGATTGCGGCCATGTTCGGTGTCGTTGTAGATCAAAATCCAGTGGCCATTTTTCAAGCGAACCGCATCCAAACCCGATCCGGGGTTGGGTAGCTCCAAGCTCGCAATATCGGACCAACTCTCGCCTTGATCGCTCGAGGTGGCAGTCCGAATTTTCTCTGTAAAACCATTCTCGCGCATGTAAGCGACCAAACTGCCATCCTTCTTTTGAACCACCGCAGGTTGAATATTGCCATAACCAATAATCGGTTTGCTGGCCCGCCATGTCCGTCCTTGGTCATCGCTGATGGCCATCAAAGAAAAAGAGTAGGTATCCGAGTAAAGAGGAAGTAAGAGCCTTCCTGATTCCAAGACCGTGGGTTTGCATCGGGTTTGCCAGCCGAGCCTTTGAAAGAGCTTATCGCCGAATCGTCCGCGCACCTCATCGACCTTACCCTGAAGCTCTTTGGAAAGCGGTTTGGGAAGGGTATCTAACAAGGCATCGAGCTTGGAATGAGCCTCGGTGCTAAAGTCGTCGGGTTTGAGCCATAGGCTCTCTTTACGGTCCCACTTCGGACTCCCGGTCCCGATCGGATTGAGGCTAACCAATTGCTGAGTGACGCACGACTCCCAAGTGTTGGCAAGTACCAGCGGCCAAAACAAGTGCAAGGAGCCTTTGGCATCGACCATCATGGCCGTATTTCCATCCGGGAAGCCCGGTGTATCGATCATCACGAAAGGATCGGACCAGGACTGGGAACCTCGGGCAAGCCTCGCTCCAAAGACCGCGACGTCATCGGCCTTGCGCTCTCCGGATCCACGGTACCAGGAGGCCAGGAACGATCCGTCTGGCAATTCGACAATGCTCGGCGCATGGTTATGGTCGGCGCGCAAGGGAAAAACCAACTCGGAGCGATAAACTATCTCCTGGGCATGGCCCCCTGCGAGGACTCCCAGACAGCAGACGCATGCGATCACAAAAGAATGGAATCGAGTATTCATGAGTGGGCAAGTAGCTCCTGGCGACCTTTGGTGTCGTCCTAGATTTGGAGAGGGGATTCGTTCGAATGACAGCAATCGATGCTCAAAGGAGGTTCGTGGGGTCCATTTGAGTGGTAGATTTTAAGCCATATTCGTAGCTGAAGTAACCAAAATCCCTCTTGGTCTGAGCGATCTGTTTGCGTTATTTTCCCTAGGGAGTGTTCCGTCGAAACGCTAGGGAGTCCCTGCCATGCCTGAAAAATACGATACCCACCTGACGACTCGTCGCGCGATGCTCGCGAGCATGGGCTGTGTGGGGCTCTCGATGTGCTGCTCATGCAGGTCCACACCGATGACGGGTCGTCCGCAGTTGGTGTTCATACCCAAGTCGATGGAGATGTCGCTCGGCGAGCAGAGCTATGCTGACGTGATTTCCAAATCCAAACCTTCTCAGAATCCTTCGTGGATTCAAGCCGTTGAGCGGACCGGCCAGCGCATTGCGGCAGTCGCCAATGCGCTGGGGTTTCAGTGGGAGTTTCGCCTTTTGGCCGATCCGACCCAGAACGCGTTTTGTTTGCCTGGGGGAAAGGTAGCCATCTACGAGGGGATCCTACCGTCTTGCGAGAACGAAGCTGGATTGGCGGTGGTGATGAGCCATGAGATCGCCCATGCTCTAGCCCGTCATGGTGCGGAGCGAATGAGCCAGCAAGCCGGCGTACAAGGAGCCGGGGCGATGCTCGGTTGGGCGATGAGTGAAACGACTCCGTTGACTCGCGATCTAGCGATGCGAGCTTTTGGTACAGGCACACAATACGGCATCCTGTTGCCTTACAGTCGCCATCACGAGAGCGAGGCCGACTCGATCGGAATCCAATTGATGGCCAAGGCGGGTTACGATCCTTCGGAAGCCCCTTTGTTTTGGGGCCGATTTGGGAATGCCAAATCGGGCTCCGAGTCACCTCCAGAGTGGGCCTCGACGCATCCGAGCGATGACCGAAGGGCTGCGGAGTTATCGGCCAAGCTTCCCCAAGCGCTGCAGTTGTATCAATCCGCCGCGAGTCGCTACGGGCGCGGGGAACGGCTCGTCTAAACTTCGTAAAGAATCCTCGGCTCAGCGGACGTCCAAAAGCCCTCGAATGTAAGTTTTGAATTCGAGGATATCCTCGGGGGCATCCGGGCCGATCACCACAGGATTATGTTCCAGGGAGTTGACCAATCCGTGGCTTCCTCCGACCAAGCTCGCATCGAGTGGAATCACGTCCATCTTCATCCGGAATCCGAGTTTCTTTTGTGCGACTCGGAACATCGCCCGCCATTTGGAAGTGATAAAAAGTTCGCAAGGGTCGTATCCTGGTTTTCGATGGATGTCGACCGTTCTTGCAAAATCCGGAGCGAGTCGATCCTCGTTCCAATAGTAGTAGGAAAACCACGCGTCGGGCTCAGCCATTGCGATCCAGTCGCCACTCCGAGGGTGCTTGAGCCGGAGCTCTTCCGGAGCTACGACGGCTTGGATACCGGGTTGTTCGGCCAATAGCTGACCGACGCGTTCGAATTGGCTCGGATCGTTGACATACACGTGTGCAATTTGATGGTCGGCTACTGCAAACGCTTTGCAATCCCCGGGAATGAGCATTTCGCCGTAAGGACCTTGGCGAACCGTCAAGAGTCCGTGTTGCCGGAGGATACGATTGATCGCAACGGAGCGAGTGACGCTGACGAGTCCATATTCGGAGACGACGATCGGGATTGCGCCGATGTCTTGGGCAGCGTCGATGACGGTTGCAGCGCAGCGGTCGATTTCGGCGACGCGTTGCAGGTCGGGTTTGGCGTAACGCTGGAAGTCGTAATCCAAGTGGGGAAGATAGCAGAGCGTCAGTCGAGGGCGTTGCTCTCGCATGACCTTGGCCGTCGCCTGTGCGATCCATTGGCTCGCTGGCAGGCCTGCGTTAGGACCCCAGAAGGAGAAAAAGGGAAAGGGTCCTAATTGGTCGACCAAACGGCAACCGGTATCATCGATGATATCGAATACCTTCGAGCCATCGCATCCGTAGTGGGGCTTGGGAGTGGCGCTCCATCGGACTCCGGAATGCTGATTGAACCACCAAAACATCTTGGCAGTATCGACTCCGTGGTAGAGCAAGTCACCGGAGATCAGTCGATTGGATTGCTGCCAGAATCGGACTTCCGCGGAACTTCGTTCGTACCAGCCGTTACCAACGATGCCGTGTTCATCGGGCATTTTTCCAGTAAGCATGGTGGCTTGGACGGTGCATGTGACTGCCGGAACCGGTGGGGTCCAAACGCGAGGCGCACCGAGTTGCGCGATGCGAGGCGCGTGCTTGAGCAACTCACGCGTGAGTCCTACTACATTGATGATACAAACGCTCTTCAAGGTTCCATTCCGGCGAGTTGTTGGTTGAACGAATCGATGGCCGGATCGCTTGGCGCGGCGCGGATCAGTTGCCTGAGTGTGCTTCGTGCCTTGTCCTTTTGCCCTGCGTCGATCAAAAGCGTTACAAGGCGTTTGAGCAACGGCACGTTGCCTCGGTCGAGCCCAAGGATAATCGTAAGGTTTTCGATTTCCAAGTCGCTTCGCCCAGTCTCCCGAGCGATATCGGCCATCCAAGTGGATTTTCGCAGACCGGTCCAAGGAACTTTTGAACTGGCTTCGACCAGTCGATCGGCGAGCAAGTCGTGCGTCGCGGGAAAAGCCCCCTGGGTGAAGACTTCGTTGTAGAGCTTCCGCAGTACCTGCGGATCCTCAGGAAATGTCTCGATGGGAAATTGCCCGTCAAGATACATCCCTGTCATGACCCTAGCGATCGGAATCGATTCCTTGCGGTCGGCTCGCACGGCGCGTTGCCATAAGTCGAGTCGCTCTTGCTCGCTGAGCACCGAATGGAGCAGCAAAGAGCAAGAGGTCAGGTTCGATGGAGCATGGGATGACGTGGCGGCAAATACGGGTACCAAGGGCTTGAGTTGCTCGGGGGTGCACTCAAGGGCCGTAGAGAGTCGGCCCCATGACAATCGCCAATCCAGAGGAGAGAGCAACTGACCTCGGGTGTACCAATAGTTGGCTCGAGAGAGTCGATCGAGCGTCATGTTGCCGCCGATCGATTCGATCACACTTGCTCGTTCGGAAGCTGGGCGCTGGGGCTCAGAAGCCGATTCGAGTGCAAGACGCATGACGACTGGAGACGTTTGGTTCCAGGCAAGATCGCTCGGAGCGTTCGCAGGTCGCTTTTCCCAAAGTTCGACGCGTGTATCGTAAACAATTGAGTTGGCAAGCAGCCTCAAAAGCGTCGAGCTTTGAGAGACTCTAGCGCCAGGGTCGGGTGAATATGCATCTGCAGACGATTCGACCCACCGTTCAACCAATGATCCAGAGTCCTGAGCATTTCCTTTGGCGGTTCCAGGAGCACCCTCGAGGCGCAGCTCTTTTTCCATCCTTTCGGCGAATGCTAGAACGGACACCGCTCGTTGGTTGCCCACCAGGAAGAGCAAGCACAAAGAGGCGAATCCAATTCCAGAAAGGACCTTGCGATGCAAGGCCCATCGACTCGGTTGTCGAGCTTCGATATTTTCAATTCGGCGATAGGCTCGCTGCGATTCGGCGAAGCCACCAAGGATGGCGCCAAGGAACAGAGCACTTGGGACATAAACTCCCGGTAGGATCCAAGCGAAATCGATGCAGGCATGAAGGATTTGGCTCGAGAGAAAAAACACTCCGGCGACTTGGAGTGGCAAATACTCTCGAAACCGTTCCGTGTGATAGATTCCAAGCAGACATCGCACCGAGACGACCAATGCGGCTAATGCGGCGAGCGAACCGAGGAAGCCTAAGGTCACAACCGTCTCGGCCACTAGACTCTCGGCATGGTAATACCAACCCTCGGAAGATGGGACTTGGAAGGGTAGGGCAGCGACGTGAAAAGTTCCCAATCCAGAGCCGAGCCAACCGTAGTGCATCGCTGCGCGGCTCGCGACACCCCAGATGTAGAGTCGCCCGGTCTGTTTTTCCAGTTCGACATCAAAGTTCTCGATGCTTTCGATGCGGCTGAGCGACGTTTGGTCCAGTTGCAAGCTCGCCATAGCTACGACCGCTGTGACCATCGCGACAAAGCAACCCATAAGCAAAGCCGAACGCCTCCTGCCCGGCCATGCGACTGCGACGGAAACCATCAAGGCGACGATCGCGCTGAGGAATGCTCCTCGGCACAGACTGATCGCCACACAGAAAGCCAATAGCAAGACAGAAAGAATAGAGAGAACCGCCGAGGGATCCAATTTTTCGAAGGTGGTTTTCAAGCAATACTGGAACTTCGCGTTCCATGGCCATTGCCTCGTATCGCGAGATCGCAATTGCCGATCGACGGCAGAAAAGATTTTTTCCCCTTTCCACACCGCCAATCCCAGCGCGGCGGCCAGTGTGATATTCAGAAAAGCACCCGCGGAGTTCTTGGAGACAAAAACCGAAAAAGAAGACCCATAAAAGAGACCCAGCAAATTAGGCTTGCTGCGAAAAAATGCTCCGACCACGCCGAATCCTCCAACGAGAATCCCCAGCAGCACCAATCCCAAGAGCAATGATGGGTAAGCCTTTCTGTGCCCCCAGACGGCACTTGAGCCCCAAATCAATAATCCGCAGAGAAACAGGCTACTGGAAGCTCCCTGCGTGCTCAAAGGCTCGACGCTCAAGGCAAGCTTTCGCTCCTCCGGTGCGATCGAATCGAGGTCGCATTTCTCCGCCGCATCCGAACCGATCCCCAAAGCCATCCGCTGCATTTGTATCGACGGTAGATTTTGAGCCGCCTGGGAATCGATCTCCCAAGTTCGAGCACTTTGGATTTGAGCAAATACCCCCAAGATCAAAAGGATCCAAGCTGGGACTGGGGGAAGCCCTGATCCACGATGATTCGCCCGAGAAACAACCGAGAAGATCCCCAAAGCGATCGCAAGCACGCATGCTGGATAAAACAACAGGTATTGGAAGGACCAAGTTGCCCCTCCGTAATACCAGGGGGAAATCCAAAGCAGGAAAAGCGAAAGTACTCGGATAGCTCCAATCGCACTCCGCTCAAACGCGCCCCCCACGGCCGGTCCGACGGGTCCCTCTTGCCCCCCTGACTGCGATGCCGTTGGGATTTCCGTCGTTGTTCTTTTTGCCACGGCCACCTTCCATTCTCCTACCCGATGATAGCTTATCCATCGATCCTCCGGTGCCTTCGAGTCAATACAAACCGCTCCATTCCGTGATGCTACGATTGGAATAGAGCAAAAAAGCCGATTCCGACGCTTCATCGTCATAATCATTAAATTCTAAACGTCCCTCCATGCGATAAACCGAACGATGGGTAGTAGGTATCCATCATCGGGCCAGAGATGTCTTGCTAGCATTCTGGCCACTACTTACGCAAACAAGGGGAATCGTCGATGTTCCAAAAACGACGAGTGGATAGGAATGATCATGCGGGTCCCAATCGTCTGGGAAGTAACCGACGCTTGATCTGTATCGTGGTCTTGAGCCTAGGGATTCTACCGAGCGGTGGTTGCACTGCTGTCACGGGGATCAGCAACCTGTTCAAGTACAATAACGACATAAACGAGTACATCTTGAACAGCCGGGCCTACTCGATGTCGGGTAAGTCATGGCATTCCCGCAAACACTGCTTCGTCGATCAGAAGTATCTTAAGGACTTCCAACGCGGTTTCCGAGCCGGATACGTACAGGTAGCCGACAGTGGCAGTGGTTGCACACCAGCCTTTCCACCGGTGGAATACTGGAATTGGAACTATCAGTCTTCCGAGGGCCAAGCTCGAGTGGCTGCTTGGTTCGCTGGTTTCCCTCACGGAGCCCAAGCGGCCGAGGAGGAGGGTGTCGGGATGTGGAATCAACTCCAGACATCCTCAGCGATCCAAAAACAGTACGTCGAGCACAACCGGATGCCCAGCCAGTACAACGGTCTTTATCCGGTTCCTCCATTCGACCGCAATCGCTCGTTGATGTCTCCTGCTCCTGAAGGGACTCCCCCGGTGGAATACCTTGAATCGGAAGTCGTAGCTCCGCAGATCGCACCGCTCCAGGGTCTTCCCTCTCAAGCAATACCTCCATCGGTGATCCCTTCCCAAGTTATTCCAAACCCGGTAATCCCCGGACCCATCGGCCAACCTTAGTCCTAAACGGATTGGCATTGTCGCTTGCGATCAGAAATCGCTAGCGCCAGGCTTCTGTGGCGGACTATTGAGTAAGCAACCTTACGAATGAAGTACAAGAATATGAGTATCAAACAGAACTTCAATACGCGGTCGATGAGTTGGCTTCAGCGAGCAAGCTCCATCGGGCTAGCACTTCTCGGAATGCTCAGCGCCGGCTGTTCGACCATCACGCAGCCAATCTCTGGAATCCCAGCACGGCGGATCCCTCCGCAGTTTCTGGCTCAGAGCAAGAACAATTTGGTTCCCTTGGACCCAGCCCGGCTGTCCCAGGAACCTCCACGAGATTACCTGCTCGACGATGGCGATATCCTAGGTATCTACATCGAAGGCATCTTGCCGTTTGTTCCCCCGGACCGTCCCCCTGAACCGCCACCGGTAAACTTCCCAGACGCAACGAGCCAACTCGATCCGTCGTTAGGTTTTCCCATCGCCGTAATCAATGACGGAACGATCCAACTACCGAATCTCGAGCCGATCAAAGTTCGAGGACTGACGATCGATCAGACACGGGATTTGATCCGCAAATACTATCTCGATTCCGAGATCCTTCGCGAATCGAGCCGACTCCAGCCGATCGTCACCTTGATGAAGGAGCGGACCTACAACGTCATCGTCATTCGTCAAGACATGGGCGCACTTGGCGGCGGTGGTGCAGGCGGTGCGGGGCAAGCAGGTTTCACCCGGGCGACAGACTACAGTGCCACGGGTCGTATGCTCAAGCTCAAGGCATATCAAAACGATGTCCTCAACGCTTTGATGGAATCGGGTGGATTGCCCGGGGTCAACGCCAAGAACGAAGTCAAAATCCTTCGTGCCTCGCGAGCTGACCAACGTCGACGCGACGAGTTCGTTCAGCAGTTCTATCAACAGTACTACTGCAACCCTGACCCCTGCGGTTGCCCCCCTCCACTCCCCGAAGATCCTTCGATCCTAAAGATTCCATTGCGACTGCCTCCTGGAGCAATTCCTGAATTCGGTCCGGAAAACGTAGTGCTTGAGGACGGAGACATCGTCTACATCGAGTCGCGGGACGCGGAAGTCTTCTACACGGGAGGATTGCTGCCAGGTGGTGAATTCAAAATCCCTCGCGACTATGACTTGGATGTCCTGACGGCAATGGCCTTGTCCGGCGGTGGAATCTCCAGGCAACAAAATGGTGGCGGTGGCGGTGGTGGCATGGGTGGAATCGGAGGAATGGTCGGGCAAGTACCGCCAGGGATGCTCTACGTGCTCCGCAAGACTCCTTGCAACGGCCAGATCACGATCGCAGTCGATTTAGCTAAAGCGAATGTCGATCCCCGCGAACGAATATTGGTCCAACCCGGAGACATTTTGGTCCTACGATTTAAACCAAGCGAAGAGATTTTGAACTTCAGCCTCGGTACGTTCTTCACTTTCGGGATCCAGTACGCCCTAAGAGAACTCTAAACGCTGAGGTCACTCGGACATCCTAAGACAGCCCGCAACAAGCGGGCTGTCTTTTTTTACAGAGTGTCTGTATTTCAAAAAACCTACTTACCCATCAAGTCCCTAGCCCGTTGCATGATCAAGATGCACTCGCGGCGGTAGGCGTCTTGACCAGCACTGTCCATCGCTCGCCCGAGCATCTTCTCCCACTGCATCTCGGGTGCAAGCTCGCTGCGACGCATGAGCAATCCGAACTCTGCCACACTCGTAGCCCAGTCGTAATCACCTTGCTCGCCCTCATAAGCCCTCTGGCTTGCCACTTCTCCCAAAGCGAATTCCTGCTTGGTACTTTCGCTCGACTCAGGGCGTTTCGATCGTATCTTCAGAAACATCCATTCGTTCGAACTCTCACCCAGGCCGCCTGCTGCCCGTGGCGATTCCGGACTGCCCTTGGCGTATCGCAGATCATCGACGCTACCTGGAATCATTCCATCCTGTCCGACCGGAACAATCTCGTACAAAGCCGTCACTCGATGCCCGGCTCCAATCTCGCCAGCATCCTTTTTGTCGTTGTTGAAATCCGCAGCCGCTAACCTTCGATTCTCGTATCCGATCAACCGGTACGAATGAACCTTCGCAGGATTGAACTCCACCTGGATCTTCACATCCTTGGCCACCGTCATCAACGTTCCTGACAACTGCTCGGTCATCACCCGTCGTGCCTCGAGTTCACTGTCGACCATCGCATAGGTCCCATTGCCACGATTGGAGACCTGCTCCATCATCGAATCGTTGTAGTTACCGATCCCATAGCCCAAGCAGGTCAAAAAGACATTGCTCTTGGCTTGCTCTTGCATCATCGATACCAAAGCCTCTGTCCCGGTGACTCCTACATTGAAATCACCATCGGTACACAAAACCACGCGATTGACTCCGCCCGGGATGAAGTTTTCTTTGGCGATCTTGTAAGCCAATTCGATCCCCTGTCCGCCATTGGTCGATCCTCCGGACTGCAGCTCGTTGATCGATGCCAGAATTTGATCCTTGCGATCCCCGCCGGTGCTGGGCAAAACACATCCAGCCGCCCCCGCATACACCACAATCGCCACACGATCCTGCGGTCGCAACTGGGCTGACAAAAGCCCCAAGGTCTTTTTCACCAGAGGCAATTTGTTCGCATCGGCCATCGATCCCGACACGTCGATCAAAAAGACAAGATTCGAATTCGGACGCTCCTCATTGGCCACCTTCTTTGCCTGAATCGCGACTCGCACCAATTTATGCTTAGCGTTCCATGGGCAATCGCCCATCCTCAGGTGCGCCGCAAACGGATCGTCACCCACAGGTCCAGGATATCCATAGTCGAAGTAATTGAGCCACTCTTCGATCCGAATCGTCGATGGGCTAGGCAGTACCTTGTTCTCCAAAACATACTGCCTAAGCTTCGAATACGACGCCGTATCGACATCGATCGAAAACGTCGACAAAGGCTCCTTGAGCACCGATTCAAACGGGGTCTCGGGCAGCGAGTCGGATCGATCTCCAGCAGCCCGATCGGCATCAAGGCCCGCTTTGAGTCGACTCGGAACGTTCGATAAAAGCTCGTCTGGAAACTCGCGATACCAACGAACCTCTCCTTCTGTCCCTTTTCCTTCTGTCCCTTTTCCTGCTCTCGCTGTTTCTGCCAGCTTGTTTTTTTCAAGCCCCAACGACAATTCCGTCTTCGAATCGCTCTGCGTAGCACTCTTCATGAGCTCATTCTTCGGCGAGACCTCCAGACCACCTCGAGGGCTATCTGGAATAGCTGGACCGGCCCCAGGTCCACCCCCCTGTCCACCACCCGAAGGCATCCTCCGGAAATCCCGAGTTTTTTCTGCGTTGGTCCCCAACGCATCCTCGAAGAACCGCGATTCGGAGGCCCGCTGTCGCTTACGTAGCTCGCCTGTCTGCTCGACTTTCTGTTCGACTTTCTTTTCGATCTGTTCGACAAGCTCCTGCTCGGCGAGCCCCTCTTGGAGCCTAGGCATAAGCGCTTTATCCGGAGCGTTATACGATAATTTATCCGTGGCTCCATCCAAAGTATCGCGGCTGCTTAAACCCATTGGCTCACTTACCACCGGATTTCCTCCAGTGCCTGAATTAAGCCCCCTTACCAAAGGGTCCACCTTGCTTAGGCCATCATCAGGCTCGACGATCTCTAGCGGGCGTTCAGAAAACGCAATGCCATTTGCAAAACGATCCCCAATGGGACGACTTGCCCAAAACGCAAAGCCTCCCAATCCGGCCGCGGCTCCCGTGGCCATCATCATAAGAAATCGTCTCCTGCGATTTCTCTTGCTGACACTAGAATTCGCGACGAGCATCGAATCGGGCATCGAGTCGGGCATCGAGTCGGACGATGGCAAGCTCACCTCGGTCCCCTGGATTCCATAATCGATTTCCGTACGCGTCGATGCAATCGCTTCTTGAATCCTGCTAGCTCGTGCCGGATCGAGTTCCAAACCCTCGGGTAACCTGCCGAGCTCTTGCTCAACTCTGTCTGCAACAAGCCTTGTCGCTTCGACCTCCTTGTGACCCTCAGGATGCTGGACTAACCAAGCATCGACCGAAGCCCTTGTCGAATCGTCTAGCTCGTCGAGCGCATAGGCCGTCAGATGCCATGGCTCAAAAATATAGGTTCCACTGGACCGATCCGAAGGATACGGCTCAGGCTTGTATTTATCTGAATTGTTCTTATCTGGATTGTTGGTATTGGACATGTGGATCTCTCGGGAATCTTGTAGTTGGTATCGGATCGAGTCGTTCAAGCCTCAGCAAACCGTCAGCTCGGCGATCGGCGGTCTGGGTTCATCGTGGCTCTGAGCTTGCCTAATGCTTGGTGCAAAAGCACTCCAACATGCGAGACGCTCAGTTCCATCACCTCTGCGATCTGCTTGTAGGAAAGGCCTTGTCCTAACCTCAACAGCACCGCTTCTTTTTCTAAAACCGGCAGACGACCGATGCTCGCCTCGAGCGACTCTCGCTGCTCCTTGGCCGCCAAGGCAAGCTGCGGATCGAGCTCCGAGGGGGCGATCTGGTCGATCGCTAACTCATGGGATGAACGGACCATTTGGGACTCCTGGCGATGGAGGTCCATCGCTATATTGCGACAAGTTTTGAATAACCAAGCATCGACATAGGACTCAACTTGCCCTCGCGAGGCCTTGCACAAGCGAAGAAACGCCTCCTGGACACAGTCCTGCGCCTTGCCGAAGTCGCCTGCGACAAGTCGGCCGCAATAGGCAAGCAAAGGTCCCTCAAGTCGGTCGAAAACCGATTCAAGCCATTCCGTATCGCTCTGAATGGAATTTCCCTCTGATACCACAATGCAACCGTTACTCTGCTTTTCCGTAAGGGCTCGGACTGGGCCCGTCGTCCCGTGCCGACACCCTATCAACGCACAGGAGTCCTTTTTCTTAGCCGATTTTCGAAATTTTCCTCAAGTCGCCTACTCTTCGCGAATCGGCGCAGGCTCGTTACCATAAACGGGGGTCCCATTTGGACCGACGTTTTCAAAGTTCGAGTGATCAAAGTGACCGACCTCGAACCCCAACGGCTCATCCCAATACCAAACCTCAACACCAAACCTCAAAACCATGGAATCAACTACCACTCAGGTCGCTATTGTAACCGGCGGCGCGACCGGGATCGGATTCGGAATTGCTCAAGCCCTTGCCCAAGCCGGCCTGCGAGTCGCCATCGGCTCTCGTCGCAATGATGTGGTCCAACAAGCCGCCTCGCAATTGCGCGCGTTAGGCAACCCCGAGGTTATCGGACTTCCCCTCGATGTGACCGATCGGACGAGCGTCCAAGACTTCGTCGATCAAGTGCGCAAGCAATGGGACTCGATCGATGTCCTTGTCAATGCCGCAGGAGTGAACATCAAGAACCGTACGATCGGCCAAATGCGCCCCGAACAATGGGACGAAGTCATGGCCATCAATGCAACGGGTGCCTACAACATGATCTACGCGACGCTCCCCGAAATGCGCAAATGCCACAGCGGAACCATCATCAATATCTCGAGCGTTACCGGAAAGCGGGCTTTGGCTCTCGGCGGAGTCGCTTATGCCGCCAGCAAATTCGCAATGACCGCACTCGGTACGTGCGTGGCCAACGAAGTCGGCGTCGAGGGGATCCGAGTCACGAACATCTACCCAGGAGAAGTCGACACCCCCATCCTTGAGCAACGTCCGGTTCCTGTATCCCAAGAGCAAAGAGAGTTGATTCTTCGTCCCAGCGATGTCGGCCAAGTCGTCGCATCGATCATCGCGCTGCCAGCCAGAGTGCATATCCCGGAGCTGGTCATCAAGCCGGTCCATCAAGGATACGTCTAAATTTACGGCCCATGGCGAGGGCTCCTCAAGCTGCCATTTCTCCGAAATCGAACGACCTATCCTCACCCCCAACGCGCCGCCAAGCGGCGCGTTTTCGACTAGAATAGAGTAGCGTTGCAAAAGTCAAATCGATGACTTCTTGGACTTCCGCGCAGTCAACCCTCCACGAATCAAGCTCTCATGATCCTTTCATCGCTTTTGAACCTCTCCGGGGCTCTTGCGCATCGGCGCTGGGCCTGCATGGCTTGGCTCCTGGCATGCTCGGTAAATCCGTGTGTTGCTCAAGACCAAACGTTGCAAGGAACCGTCCACTCCTTTAACCGCCAAGCCCTCACGAAGACCTACTTCAGCGAAGGGGCAGGGGTCGGAGACCTCAACGCCGACGGCAAACCCGATGTCGTCTACGGACCTTACTGGTTCGAAGGCCCGGAGTTTAAAGTCCCGCATGAGATCTATGCTCCCAAGCCCCAACCGATGAACGCCTATGCGGACCATTTCTTCGCTTGGGTCCATGACTTCAACGCCGACGGATTCAACGACGTACTGACCGTCGGCTTTCCCGGCACTCCCGCCTACGTCTACGAGAACCCTGGCAAACAGATCGCCTCGCATGGGCACTGGACCAAACATCAAGTCTTCGATTGGGTCTCCAACGAATCTCCCGCCTTCACCGACATAACCGGCGATGGAAAACCCGAACTCGTCTGCACCCGAGCAGGGATGTTCGGATATGCCGAGCCATCGGGAATGAACTTCGAGGCTTGGAAATTCACCCGCATCTCCGAAGTCGTCGCACACGAACGCTTCGGTCACGCACTGGGAGTTGGTGATGTCGACTCAGACGGCAAGCTCGATGTGATGGCCAACAACGGTTGGTTCAAAAACCCTGGCACTGATAAGCAAGGCGTATGGGATTTTGAAGCGGTTCCGTTTTGCCCAGGCGGAGCCGATATGTTCGCTTACGATGTCGATGCCGACGGGCTCAACGATGTGATCACCAGCCTCGATGCCCATGGCTATGGGCTCGTTTGGTGGCAGCAACAAAAGGGAACCGAAGGCCAGCGGCAATTCAAACGCCACTTGATCATGGGGAGCAAACCCTCCGAAAACCCCTACGGAATCCATGTATCCGAACTCCATTCGGTCAAATTGGCCGATATCAATGGCGATGGGCTCCAAGACATCGTGACTGGAAAAACGTATTGGTCCCATCATCGCCAAAGCGCCGACTGGGATGCCGGAGCGGTCGTCTACTGGTTCGAACTCAGCCGCTCTGAAAACGGGGTCCAATGGATCCCACATCTAGCCGACGACTCGGCCGGAATCGGCCGCCAAATCGTCATTGCCGACATCGATGGAAATCAATCGCCCGACATCATCGTCGGCGGAATGCTCGGCTGCCATGTCCTGCGTCACGAGCAAAAGCAACTCGACTCAATCGCCTACGAAGCCTCCCGACCAAAACCTCGGCGCGAACTCAAGGAGGATCTCTCGGGCATCGAGGCCGCTGCCCACATGACCGTACCCGAAGGCTTTCACGTCCAGCTCGCCGCCGGGGAACCCCAAGTCCACCAACCGGTTGCCATGGCCTTTGACCACCGAGGACGACTCTGGATCGCCGAAGCTTACACCTACCCCAAACGCGCACCTGAAGGGCAGGGGATCGATCAGATCGTCATCCTCGAAGATACCGATCAAGACGGTGTTTTTGATTCTCGAAAACCCTTCATCGAAGGACTCAACCTCGTCAGCGGCCTAGAGGTCGGCTTCGGTGGCGTTTGGGTCGGGGCCGCTCCGTATTTGATGTTTATCCCCGACGCCGACGGTGATGATGTGCCCGACAGCAAACCCCAAATCCTCTTGGACGGATTCGGTTACCAAGACACCCACGAGACGCTCAATGCGCTGAACTGGGGACCCGATGGTTGGCTCTACGGATGCCACGGTGTCTTTACGCACAGCAAAGTCGGCAAGCCTGGAACCCCAGACAACCAAAGAACACCGATGAACGCGGCCGTCTGGAGATACCATCCGACGGCGCACCAATTCGAGGTCTTCGCCTGGGGGACCTCCAATCCATGGGGTGTCGATTTCAATGACCACGGCCAAGCCTTCATCACAGCCTGTGTGATCCCGCACCTGTACCATGTCATCCAGGGGGCACACTACCAGCGTCAAGCCGGCGAGCATTTCAACCGCTACGTTTACTCGGATATCAAAACCATCGCCGATCACCTGCACTATGCGGGAAGTATCGGAGACCATGCTTGGTGGGGCCACGAACCGGGCATTCAAGACGACACCTCCGATGCAGGTGGAGGACACGCCCACTGCGGTGCGATGATCTACCTCGGAGACAATTGGCCCGATCGGTATCGCAACCAGATCTTCTTCAACAACATCCATGGAAACCGAGTCAACATGGATCGGTTGGTTCGTGACGCAAGCGGCTACGTCGGAAAACATGGCGACGATCTGCTCTTGTCCAACGACCGGTGGTTCCGCGGAATCAACCTGCGTACTGGACCCGATGGCTCTGCCTACCTGATCGACTGGTACGATCGAAACGCTTGCCACCGCGTTAACCCCGAAATTTGGGACCGAACCAATGGGCGTGTCTACAATATCGCTTACGGAGTCCCTAAACGCCAAAAAGTCGATTTGTCCAAACTATCCGACGGGGACTTAGCCGAACTAGCTTGGCATAAGAACGATTGGTTCGTTCGAGTCTCTCGCCGACTCCTTCAGCAACGAGCCGCTGAAGGCAAAATGAACACTGCTGAAGTCCAAAGCAAGATCGACAAACTTCTTGCAAGCGATCAGGAAACTCGCGTCCTACGCGGAATCTGGTTGGCTCATGCAACAGGCCTGCTCGACGATGGAAAACTCCAATCCCTCTTGAATCATCCATCCCCCTACGCGGTCGCCTGGGCCATCCAGTTGCTCTGCGAAGACAAACAAGTCCCTCCAAAGGCTCTTGAACTTTTTGCCGCACTTGCAGCGAACAAGCAATCCGACCCGATTGTACGATTGTACCTGGCCTCGGCTATCAACCGATTGGATCCCCAAGTGCGTTGGGGGATCGCCCAAGGACTCTTGGATCACCAAGCAGACGCCAAGGACAAAAACATTCCCCTGGTCGCTTGGTACGGCATCGAACCGTTGGTGGCTATGGACCCCAAGCGGGCCTTGGATTTGGCCAGCAACAGCAAGATCGAGCAGATCGAACAGTACATCGTTCGTAGGGCCGCCTCGGACCCTCAAGGACTCGAAGCGCTCGTCGGGGAATTGGTCAACTGGCCTACCGAAAAACAAGCCGATGCCCTCGAGCAAATCCTCCAATCGATGGAAGGACGCGTCAATGTCCCCCAACCCATGAATTGGAAAGAGGCCTACGTTCGACTCGCTAAAGCCGACTCGCCAGAGATCCAAGAACTTGCACTCCGAGCCGCCGTCGCTTTCGGCGACCAACGCGCCTTTCCTCAACTCCGCGAACGGCTCGTCGACAAATCCAGACCCCTAGACCAACGCAAGCAGGCCCTCGATATTCTCGTCAGAGGACGCGATAAAGAACTCGCACCTAGCCTCTATGCCGTCTTGGATACCGAAGCTCTCCAGTCTCCTGCCATCCGAGCCCTCTCGGCCGTGGCCGATGCAAACACCCCCGATACGCTGCTCGGACTCTACACCCAGTTCAACAAAACAGCTCGCGAAGACGCGATCGCCACGCTCGTATCTCGAGCGCCTTTCGCAGAGAAACTCCTCAACGCCATCGATACCGGAAAAATCGCAAGATCCGATATCCACGCGTTCCATGTCCGTCAAATGGTCAGCCTCAACGACAAGTCCCTTGTCGATCGAATCAACCAATCCTGGGGCAAAGTCGGGACCTCCTCCGAGGAACAAAAACAAGCGATCGAGAAATACAAATCGCAACTCCCTAAAAACATCCTTGCCAAAGCCGATCTGAGCCAAGGCCGCTTGCTGTTCAATAAACACTGCATGGCATGCCATCAACTCTTCGGTGAAGGCCAAAAAGTCGGTCCTGATCTGACCGGCTCGAACCGGGCAGACCTAAACTACATTCTCGAAAACCTCGTTGCTCCCAACGCGGTCGTCGGCAAAGACTACCAAATGACCCTCCTGCAACTCAACGATGGACGGGTTCTCTCCGGATTGATCACCAAAGAAACCGATAGCGCACTGACACTCAAAACCATCAATGATCTGGTCGTCGTCCCCAAAGACGAAGTCGAACAGCGCAAACTCTCGGAACTCTCGCTCATGCCCAACGGACTGCTCGAACAAATGCAACCCGAGGAAATCCGCGATATCATCGGGTATCTTGCCAGCCCTGCACAAGTTCCCTTGCGCGGTCCCCGACCTGAATTCGCCCCGGAAGGAACTGTGCCCGGAGCGATCGAAGCCGAAACGATGAAGGTCCTCCAGAAGACCAGGGGAAATACCCAAGGCCAAGACATGCGAGCCTTCCCCAAAGATCGTTGGAGCTCCAACAACCACATCTGGTGGACCGGAGCACAGCCCAACGACTCCTTGAGCCTGGAATTCGAAATCCCCACAGAAGGTAAGTTCGAACCCCAAATCGTCCTGACCAAAGCTCGCGACTATGCAATCATCCAACTGTTCGTCGATGATATCCCCATCGGAGAGCCAATCGACGGTTTCAACACACCGGATGTCGTCACCACCGGAATCCTTAAACTGCCAGCCAGAGATTGGACCCAGGGCAAGCACATCCTCAAGATCCAGATCCTCGGCAAAAATGCCGATGCCGCCCCGGGCTACATGGTCGGCATCGACTTTTTACGGCTCATGCCTGTGGAAGACTGAGCCAAGAGAAACCTAAATCAAAACCGGCTTTTGCAGCTTGCGTCGAATCGGCACCCATTGGCCCACATGCATCATCGTGTGGGCCACGAGCACTACGGCCAAACTGCCAATCGTCGGGAATCTGCCCCTCCAAGGTTCCGGACTCGGTTGGTCAAGGTCCGCTTCGCTCAAACGATCGATGGCCGCGAAGATCGCATCGTCGAGCTTGCTGAACAACTCCACATACTGTTGCTTGGTCAGAAAATCCTTGGGATCGTCACTGGCACTGTTCGACTTGCCATGCTTTTGATCAAAGCCCTCGGGCAAGCTAGGAGCCGCATCGGGCAAGACTGCATTGAGGATGCTGGTATTCGAACTGATCAAGTGTCCGAGTTGCCAAGCGATGTGGTTGCAACCTGGACCGGGACGAAGCATCAATTCCTCGTCGGTCAAATCGCTGACATAGCTCGAATAGACCCTCTGCGTCATCTTCAACGATGCCTTCAATACTTCTTGAGCTCTCATTTCTTCCCTCTTCTGAATCTCTCTGTGTGACATTGGTCAAAATAGACAAAATACAACGATTTCGATTCTAACCGCTTACCTTGCCTTTGGAAAACGGCTCTCTAAGATTACAAAACACGCGGCAAGTTTTTCAAAAACGGACAAGGCAATCTCAGTGTTGCTAGCAATCAACCCGAGCGTTGAGAGGCTTTTTGTCAGTGCTTTTGAGAAAAACCGCGTCTTCAGGAGTCTTATATCCAGGATGGAACGTCAGTTGCTACTCCCATTGGCTAGTCCCACTTTCTAGCTGTTCTCAGGTACCCCAGGGTTGCTTGAAGTGACAGAATTCCACGGAGGTAAGAATAATGCTCGTTCTTTTCACATGCTACATGCTGCTCCATGCGATCCGAGGACGATCGCAGTTGCTAGCGATCCTTCTGGGGACCATTCTCGGAACCCATGCGGCAGGCCAAGTCACCTTTGACGTCAACGCGTCGGCCGCAGTGCGCCCCCTTTGCGCCCACACAGCCTTCTCGCGTGCCCCCAACTCCAGGCTCGTGGCCGTTGAACTCGATGTCTCGACATTCTTCCAGCCAGGCACAGAGCAGACGATCAAAGAGGTCATGGTCCAAGCCGTCTGTCGCAGGGAAGAAGTCGTCGTCGTCGACTATTCTCCTCGTACCGAACTGCATTCAGACATCGATGGTCCCCTCCAAGTGATGCAGGAGAAGGACCAGACTCGCGATGCGAATCTCCAAGGCTTTGGAGCTTACCCTGCCATCGGTGGACTATCGGGAGCTTGGAATCAATCCGATTACCAAACCCAAAGCGTTCAATTCCTCCAAAGGCCAGCCAGGGAACTGACCGTCGCCTCTGGGACCATCCAGAGGCAAAGGGGTGTCTACTTCAAATTGCGACCCAACAGCCAAACGACTCTCGAAGGTTCTCGAACCCTCGGGCTCCTGCTGAGCGTTCCAGAGAATTGGCGTGCGGACCTGATGGATGTGACGCTCCAAGCCGTCGGGATGGAACCTCCTCATTTCCGTCGCGAATCGGTGATCGCTCGGCAATCGCTAGTCGTCGCTCTTTACCAAGAAAACGACACGGTCGCATCGCAAGCAGCCGCCGAATACGTGCGGCAACAAGCGAACCTCATCCGCTCAGTCAAACTCTACTCCAAAACAATCCAACAAAGGAACTTTCCCACGCCGTTCCATAAGCTAGGAGCCAAACTCGAATGGTACGAACCAGAAGTTCCCGACGATTGGCTCGAGTCGATCGTCTACAAACCAGGCGCGTTGCATCACACCCGACTCTCGGCACTGCCGGTCGATGTCCGTGTGGCGATCATGAATTTCCAAGACCAGAAAGTTCGCATGGAAACGCTCTCGGGTGCGCAGCCTCGAATCGGCTCAGGATTGCACCCCAGACCAGCCAATCCTGCCAATCCATCGAACCCTGCCAATCCATCGAACCCTTCGCAGTCCTATACGCTCGGTTACCGACCCGGAGTCCAAGCAGCGAGCAGCCGCTAGAGGATCAGCGTCTTGCTGGCTTCTCCGGCGATCTCCTTGACAAACCTCGGAGTCGCATAGCCGGACAACTCCGCACGCAATCGAGCGACGATCGATTCACCGAGTTGCTCGTCGCACTCAAAATGGGCTGTACCGGCCACGCGATCTAATTGGTGCAAGTAATAAGGCACGACACCTGCATCGGCCAGTCCTTTGCACAAATCGCGTTGAGACTCAAACGTATCGTTGACCCCTCGAAGCAGTACCGCTTGATTGAGCAAAATCGCACCCGAGCGGCGAAGACGCTGGCAAACCTCGACCAACGGACCATCGATCTCACGCGCATGGTTCACATGCAAAACGATCCACACCGGTTTGCCCAGCGGACCGAACGCAATCGCCTCGAGGCGTTCAAGAAAATCCGAATCGATCCTGCTTGGAATCATCACCGGAAATCGGGTATGGATTCGGACTCGCGAAACATGCGATAGGCTCGCAACGCGCCCGAGCAACCCAAAAAGCTTGGCGTTCCCGAGCGAGAGTGGATCTCCACCCGACAAGATCACTTCATCGATCTGAGGATTTTCTCCAAGGTATCTCAGCGACTCGTCCCACTGGGCCAGACTCGCCGGGGAATCTTCATAGGGGTAATGCCGTCGAAAACAGTACCTGCAATGCACGGCGCACAGACCCGTAGCAATCAGCAGAGCTCTCGATTGGTACTTGTGGAGAATCCCAGGCAGACGCGCCGAGGGGCCGTCCCCTACCGCATCCAGACCAAATCCATCGACCTTTAGATTCTCATCGGCTCGGGGTAAGACCTGCGCGAGCAATGGATCCCTCGGATTCCCAACCTCCATCCGCTGGACGTACTCGCGTGGAACCAAAAGTGGGAAACTAGATGTCGCATCAAGAACCGGCAATTCCTCCCTGCTCAACCCCAGCATACCGAGCAACTCATCCAAAGAACGAACCGCTTGGCGGAGCGATGTTTGCCAAGTTGCAGCGGGTTGTGCGGCAGGTCCTGCTAGTGCCGCAGGGCCAAGCGACCGATCAGATTCCATCGGAGATATCCGCTTGCTTGAGCCTCGGAGAGTACTCATTGATCACATAGAGCAACCCAGCAACACAAAAAGGGATCAAGTAGTAGATGATCCGGAACATGATCACTGCGCAGAGGATCGAACCCTTGCGATCGTCGGTTGGCCCCTCCAAAAAGGCGATCAATATCCCCTCGAGCAACCCGTATCCACCAGGCACGTGCGTCAAGACGGCTGCGATCTGCGCTGTCAAATAAGCGATCAAAACGGTCGAGAAATTGATCTTGTCCGGACCGACGATGTCCGGTGGAAGCAGCACGTACAGAGTCGTTGTAGCGAGCAGGAAATCCAATGCCGAGACGACCAACTGCATAGCAGATAATCGAAAAGGAGGCAGAGCGATCGAAAGCCCCTTGAACCGTATAGGCTTTCGAACCAGCAAGCATGCGGCGAGATAAGCAGCCACGCACCCCAAAAAGATGGAGCCGAACATGTGCTGACTCAACTCGATATCACCGAAGAGCTTTGACTCGATCTTGAAAAATTCCTGAACCGACGGTGGCAAGTGAATCGGCAACGCCAAGAACGCTATTCCAGCGAGCAGAAACAAACCCAACCAAAAAGTCACCGATAAGATCGATACGAGCCCGATGATTTCCATGGTGCTAAAGCCCCATTTCGAATACATCCGATACCTTGCTAGGTTCCCTCCGAATAGCCATCCGAGGACATTGCCTGACGCGTAACCGACAATCGCCCCGGCCATCATCCTGGGGAACGATAAACGCTTCTTCATGAAACGAATCGCAATCCAATCGTATCCGGTCAGAATCAGATAATTGATCCCCGTAAGGAGCAAGGCACCGACGATGTGAGATGTCGGTAGATTGTCAAAGCCCCTTTGAACGTCATCCCAAGTCACCCCCTTGAGCTTCTTGGACACAAACCAAATCGCAATGACCATCACCGCAATGACGGCGGTGAACTTGAACCCATCGCCAAATCGGCCAAGGATCGATCCTGCACCATTACCATCCCCGGGCACCATGGTCGGTGCATAGGGAGACTGGGATTGCGGTTCTTGGTCGGATTGATCAGGAAAGGCCATGGAAGCTCATCGGAGTAGGGTCGTTCACATCCAAGGCCCCAGTATAGCTCCCCATCCGAGTTTCGCCGAGTCTTATGCGCCCTTTCCCGAACAAGCCGCCGAGAGCTCAGACCCTAAGCCGACGGGTATTTTGGGGGAATAGAGAAAACAGGAAACCTTTTAGAGTCGAATCGAAAAACTCGGTTTTTCGCTCTCTGCGGTCCGATACCGACAGATAGCAGTGGTTTTACTTTTCCCCATCCTTCTGCCCCAAAACGGGTTTTCCCGTCGAAATCTCTATGCGCAGCGACCACCGAATTGCCTGTTGCTTTCTCACCCACGGCATTGCACCCCTGGGATTGCTCCTGGCCCTGGCCCTACCGTGCCTTGCTCAGTCCCGAGGCGATATCGTCGTGCCAGGGACCGGTGTTCAGCTCAATCAAGTCGGCGACGACTTCGAGGAGGAGTCCTGGGATTTTATCCCCAACAACCCCAAGAGCACCGAGGACATCGATGAAAATCAACGCCAACCGATGGGCAAATCGACCAATGGCCGTTGGTATGAGGGTGCCAAACGTGGACATCCTGACATCGTCAAGCGAGTCCCCACTCCGCCAGGTGGGCTTGCAGGTAGCCAAGGCTCCCTCTTGATGAAGTCCCTCTACACAGGGATACCCAACCGTCCGAGCAATAAAATGCACCAGGACGACTTTATCTGCAACGTCCAATACCGCCTCGGAGGTACCTTGAAAGTCTCTCAATCCCCGAACATCACGACGCGTGTCTTCATCCCACCTCTGGACGAATGGGAAAATCGCAACGGACCTCACTTTGCCTTCCGTGCAGCCGTAGAAACGACCATCATGGAAAACAAAACGAAGTTCCTTTTCTCGAGCAAATCGCAGAAGGATGAAGTTTACTGGCCTGGTTTGTTCATCCTGCGGGGCACCAAGCAAGTCGAAGGCAAAAACGTCCCCTATGCTTATTTCCGCGTGCGTGCAGACCGCAACGGCGGCGATTTCCTCGGCCCTGAGATCCCCGAGACCGGATGGTGGACCCTTGGGCTTTCGTTCACTCCCGACGGTCTGGTGCATTACTTTGCCCGCCAAGGGGTCGAAGAACTCCGTCGCGAGCACTACATCGCAACCTCGATGCCCTATGGCTACCGATGCGAAGAACTCCGGTCCTTCTTTTACAACGTGGTCAATGGCGACAACGGCCGGGATTGGACCACCGACTGGATCGTCGACGACCCAAAGCTCTACATCCTACAGACGCCTCGAATGGCCAAAAAATAAGTTCCGCCCAGAGCAAGTCTCACTGTGCGAACTCTGTGATCTCTCTGATCTCTGTGATCTCTGTGATCTCTGTGATCTCTGTGCCTCTGTGTTTCCCCGCTTTTTTCTTTGAGGGAAAAGCGATGGCCAGATTGTCTTGTTAATTGCAAATCATTGAGCAACGAAACACCCGGATCTCTGCGGGAGATCCACTAACTTTGCGGTGATTTCTTCTGTTTATTTCTTGTAGGACTCTTCAAAGAGTTTCTGCTGAGATGCGACACCACCGAGCTCGGCCTGAGCTTGCTGAAGCCTTGTCATCACCGCATCGAGCGCTTGCTGCTGCGGTGCCATCTCCTTGGCCAAGTTATTCTTAGCTTCCTGAGTCGCGGCCATCATCGCCTGTAGCTCGGCCAATTGCTTCTCGAGTTGAGCGATCGCCGCTTGCGTCTGATCCATCTTGGATTTGACCGCAGTCAGATTGTTTTGGATCGGCTGCGCCTCGGCATTGACCTGCGCGATGGCTTGTTCAATGGCGGTCTTCTTAGCCGCGAATTCATTCGCCAACCCGTTGAAGCGAACGAGCTCTTGCTCGAGCGTTGCGATCTCTGCAGCCAGTCCATTGGCCGCTGCATTGGCTCCATCGGCCTTGGCTTGGGCTGCAACCTGCTTGTCGGTTGCTACCTTCAACTCAGCGACCAATTCTTCCATTCGCTTATCGGCCGCAGCTTTGTTCGTGATCAGCTCGGCGAGTTTGGTCATCGCATCGGCATATTCTTTGCTCTTGGCAGCGTTGGCTACAGAAAGCTCGGCGATCTCTTTGTCCTTTTGTGCTTTTTCCGCATTGAGAGCATTGAGCTCATTGGTGAATTGAGCCACCGCAGCCGCTTTGGCCTCGACGGCTTTGCCCGCTTCGGCGATCTGAGCGTCGAGAGCCGCAGGATCAGGGACTTGCCCCTCCTTCTGCTTTTGCAAGCCCACCAGTGCATCATCGGCCTGCTTCTTTTCCGCAGCGGTTTGTGTGACTTGCGCCGTTTTGGCGGCGATCCCCTCTACGGTCTTGGCAACCTCGGCCTGCTTGGCCGCAATTTGCGTTGCGTACGTATCGACCATGACCTTCAATTGGTTCGATCCATTGGTAAGCTCCGTGATCTGTGCGACGTAAGTCGCAATAAGGCTCTGATGATCGGTGTTGGCCTTTTGGACCGCCGCAGTTTGGGCGGCTTGCTGCGTCAGTTCTGCCGTCGCTGCTTGGGCCACTGCAGCCAATTGAACGTGACGCTCTTTGTTCGAAGCGACGGCCATCTCGAGGGTCACAGGGTTCGCTGCAAGCCGCTTTTCGTCCTTCGGGTCGGCTCGCAACCATACGCGCACGTTACCTAACCAATCCCCGGAAACCACATGCTGTGAATCGACAGTAATGGCCACCTCTTGGCCCGCTTCTTCCAAGGCAGGCATCTCGCCGGCGGCATTACCGGCCGCATCCCAAATCTTGACCTTGCGATCCTTGCCCGTCGAGACCATCACACCATCATTGGCAATGGCGATTGCAGCGGCCCCACCCGGATGAGCATCCCAGGACTTCAGAAGCTTGCTCTCATTCATATCCCACATCTTGAGCGTCCCGTCGAGCGAGGCGCTGACGACAGCTCCAGAATCGGGCCTCCAGGCCAAAGAGCGAATCTCGTTCTTGTGGGCTTGCAAGTCCGCATACATCTTGCCCGTCGACGATTCCCAAATGACAAGGCCCGCGGCGCGGTCAGCCGTTGCCAACAATAGGCCATCGGGACTGAATCGCACCGCGTAGATCCAATCGGTGTGTTTCTTCTGCTCCCACTTGAGCTCACCGGTAAGCGTATCGTAGACTCGCACCATCTTTTGTGGACCTGCAAGAGCGATCAGGCGGTTGTCGTCGCTGATATCGGCAGCCATCACAATATCCAACTCATCGCCAACCTTGGCGATCCGATTGCCCGTCGAAAGTTCGCACAAAACGGCAAAGCCGTCGACGCTGTGACGACCGCCACCGATCAAAATCAACTTGCCATCGCGCGAAAAGGTAATCGATTGAGGCTCGCCCTCTGGGAACGGCAAAATACCGAGCAGTTGGCCTGTCATCGAATGGTACAAGACGACTTGGCGCTGACCGCCTACGGCGATCAACGGTGACCAAGGTGCGGCCCCTAGGGCCGAGATCGACGAGGCTTTGGCGGTGTAAAGCGGTGTCTGCTTCAAGACCGTCGATGGCATCGGGGGTGGGCCCTCGGGCCTACCGGCTGCTGCCACGCTGATCGCAGCAGCACTTGCCATCGGCTTTCGTATCGCCGAACCACTGTTCTCAGGCATCCCTTGCTCAATCCAAGTTTTTAGAAGATCGATCTTCGCCTGAGCGATCTTGTCCTGCATCGGGGGCATCGTCGGTTGCTCTTTGTGGGCAGTCAACGCATAAAGTCTCGACGAATCGAGATCCCCGGAAACCAAGACCTCTCCGCTGCTGCCCCCGGCCATGGTCGCTTGGAAGCTCTCGAGGGACAACCCGCCCTTTTTGGCGTTGTTGTTATGGCAAGAAGAACAGTGCTCCCGAAAGATGGGCTTGATGTGGTCTTCGTACGTGATCTTCGCTGGCTCTTGGGCCCAAAGCGAGGAAGCACAAGCTACTGCCAAGACTGGAGCCAAAGCACAGCTAGCGATTGCAGTGATGAACGGATTCGTGTCGATGCGCATCGGATATCTTCAACGGTTGGTGTCGACTTAGTGATTGAAAATGAACTCGCGGCTATTGAGAACCGCCCAAAACACATCCTGGAGTCCCTGATCGGGATTGCTAGACTCGCCGATCATCTGCATGAGCCTAGCTCGCTCTCCTTCGGTGGGTTTGCGAGATAGACAACGGACGTAGATCTTCTCGATGATCCCTTCGGGACTGAGCCCTTCCTTCTTCCAGTTTGGAATGAGTTGCCCCTGATTGATCTTGCCGCTGACGGCCCCTCCATTGATCAAATGGAGTGCCTGAGAGAGCGATGGGTCGGTCGTGGCCTCCTCGGCACAGACCGTCGTTCTTGCACTGCGGCCGAACGTGGTAAGGAAATAATTGCTGGTCGCTCCGTCGGCGATTTGCACGGCTCGGGCCCCGACGGGCAATCCCCGGAACTTCTCTTTGGTCATGGTCACCTGCGAAATGCAATCGAGCATGTTCTCTGCGGGGATTCTACGAACCGTAGCGTGCGAGTAGTTCCGCAAGTCTTCCTCGTTGCCAGGGACCGGAACGGTCGACCGCTGGTAAGTCTTCGAATTGCAAATATCTCGTACCAACTGCTTGATGTCGTACTTGTACTCGATCAACTTAGCGCCGAGCGTATCGAGCAACTCAGGATTGCTTGCAGGGTTACTTGCTCGGAAATCGTCCACAGGATTGACGATCCCCACACCGGTAAAGTGTGCCCAAATCCGGTTCGATACACTCTTGGCAAAGAAAGGGTTTTCATTGCTGGTCATCCATTCGGCCAAGACGACGCGTCGGTCCTTGCCGTCGGTTGCCGCTGGGCCTCCGCCTAAAAACCGAGGCTTAACCACTGCACCACCAACCGGATGGTTCACTTCACCACCGCCGCCATTGAAGACCAATATCTGTCGGTAATCTTCACTCTGCTTGCGGCCTACCTGGGAAAAGAACGCGGCGAATCCATAGTAATCGTCCATCGTCCATCGGTCGAAGGGATGATTGTGGCATTGGGCGCACTGGGTGCGTATCCCCATGAAAACCTGAGCCACATTCTCGGACATCTTCAAGCGGTCCTGCTCGACCTGATAAAAGTTCGTCGCTGGATTCTGGAATGTTCCACCGGTGGCTGTGAGCAACTCTCGGACGATCTTATCCAAAGGCGTATTCGAAGCGATCTGATTGATAAGCCAGTTGTAATAGAGGTAAGCGGCCTTGTAACTGACCTGATTGTTGCTCTTGATCATCAAGAGGTCGGCCCACTTCATGGCCCAGATCTCGCTGAACTCCTTGCGACCCAAAAGGGTCTCGATCAACGCAGCCCTCTTGTTCGGATCGGCATTCGAGAGAAACCCTACGGTCTCCTCTTCAGTCGGAAGCAATCCAGTGATATCCACAGTAGCCCGACGCACAAACTCCTCATCGGTGCAAAGCCCACTGGCCGGCAACCGCAACTTCAGGAGTTTCGCATCGACCAGTGCATCGATGTAACTCCCCTGACTCGGCTTGTACTCATACTGCATTCCAGCAGGCAAGGCCAAGACCTGGGTTCCTACCGTGTGAGTATCGAAGCGCGCCATCACGAAAGCTTCGCCACGCACGCCGCTGGTAACCACACCGTCGGCATCGACGGCGCCGGCCCGCTCGTTGTTGGTCGTAAAGCCTGCAAGATCCCAAACGTCTCTTTGAGTTCCATCGGCATAAGTCGCCACTGCGACGATTCGCTGCTTGGCTCCCTGGCCTTCAAGGACCGCTTGCGATGGATACACATCCACCTTGGTCACCGCCGGTGGCCTTGCAGCATCTGCCAGTGCACCGGCTTGAAGCCACGCCAATACCGTTTGGTAATGCTTGCTGCCGGGCTCGATTTTCTTGCCCCCAGAATGCTGGACCGATCCGGTTGCCTTGAGAAGCAGCAAACTTTGCTCGGGTACGGCCAAGTTGATGCGGCGAATCCCGATTTCACGGGTGATCCTCTGATAATCCCCAAGCGGATCGAATCCAAATAGACTCAAACGAAATCCATCCTTGCCTCGCGCCGCGCCATGGCACGAACCGGTGTTGCAACCGACCTTGGTGAATATCGGCATAATATCGCGCTCAAACTCGACCTTGCGCGCTATTTGACTCTGCGTGACCTCCAAAGCCGCTCTTGTCTCCATGCCATTCCAGGAACCGACCAATTGCGTCGCTCCGTCAGCCAGCGGATAAAGCACCAAATTCTCTAGTTTGGCGAGAGCCGGATTCTCAAGCTTCCACTGGACTTGGTCCGTCACATCGACCGTGATCCCATCGGTTCGGGTCGCGACGGCCACGATATGCTGCAAGTCGTTTTGCGCACTGATCTTGATCAATGGTGGATAGACGGCCAGCGATTGATAGACAACCGGTGCTGGTGCTGGTGCTGGTGCTGGTGCTGGTGCTGGTGCAGGTGCAGGTGCAGGTGCAGGTGCAGGTGCAGGTGCAGGTGCAGGTGCAGGTGCAGGTGCAGGTGGCTCGGTAGCTGGCGCTGCTGGTGCTGTTGGCTCAGCGGCCGGTGCGGCCGGATCTTGGCTCAAACCCACCCCAGGGGCCGCACTGAACGCCCAAAAGGCACAACTGCCGACCAAAAACATTGACTTCGCTGATTTAAAAGTTCGCATGTTCGGTAATTCGAAGGTGATAGGATTGCGTCGCATTATTTCTTGATACCTTTTTGCTGACGAAGCTGTTCCAATCGGCTCAGGGGTTTGTCAGCAGGTGCGGCCGGGGCCGGGGCCGGCGTCGGCATCGGAGCAGCAGCCGCAGGGGCAGGGGGTGGAGCTACGGGCACATCGATCTGTACCTCAGCGTTCCCATTGGTCTGTGAGATCAAGCCCTTGTCGCTCGTGACGGTTCCTCGGCATACCAAGGTTTTATAATTTCCAGCTCGGGTCTCGGCTGGAATCGTCAGAGGGAAGACCAACTGCTTGGCATCTGCGGCCACCGCTATTTTCGCCGTTGCGCAAGTCGTCCCGGGTGGGAGTCCCAGCAGCTCGACTTCGACGGTTCCCTCAGCGGGTCGCGTAAGTTCGATCCCTACGACGACATCGGCGGGCTTACCTTGCTCGGCCATCGTCTTGGCAAATTTGAATTTGAACAGCGCGTCTTGCACGTCCAACTCGACAAACTCTGATGCGATCGTCACGGGCCCAAAACCGCTGTCGGTTGTCGCCAAAACCAATATCGGTGACTTGCGAATCGCCGCACCGTTGTTGGCTGTAATATTCATCTGCACGGTCGATTGATCGCCGGGGATCGTCACCGGCGATGCTCCGATCCCTGCAGGAGCCGTGAGGATCCTTAAGTTGATCGGCTTGTCGAACCCTGGATTCCGCTTGGCATTGATCGTCAAACTCATCGATCCGTTGCGAACGATCGGGACCTGTGGCTGAACGAGTTCGATATCAAAGGGGACTGCATCGACAATATTGACGGCCAATCGATCGTGCCACATCCCCCAAACATCGACGTTGTTCTGTCCTCGGATTAGCTGAGTTCGTTGATTTAAAAAACCGGTCAAAGTGCGTTCTGGGGATACGACCAAGCTGGCCGATAGATCGACGAGTTTCGAGGCGTTGGCCGCATCGGCTGGAGCTCGGAATATCATCTGGATCAAACTCTGATCGGCGACGACTAAGCTGTCGGAATGGGTGGCTCCCGGGGGCAGATCCGGAACGCTGATGCGACCCTCACCCCCGACGTTCTTGCGGGCCAAGTTCGCTTCGATCGCCATTCGTGCGCCCTTGGGGATATTGACCACCTGGGAAATGTAACGCTCCTGTTCGTTGACGGTCGTTCCGATCTCTGGCTCGGCCGGGGCGACTTCCACTCGGTAGACAAAGTGCTTGCCTCCGCGCCCGAGGTGATCCGAAACACAAACGGCATACTTGCCGTCCTCGGGAACTTTGAAACTCAGGTAACTATCTGGGCCTCCTTGATCATCATTGGAAGCCAACCCGCCGCCACCGACTTTGAAGATCTGCAGTACGGGGTCGACTTGGGATCGCAAGGGAGTCCTCGCGTGGACCGAGATGTCGAGTTGCTGATCCTTTTTGGCTTCGATGATCCAATAGTCCCGGTCTTGCTCGGTTTCAAGAATCCCGTTGAAGGCTACCGGAACGGGGTGGGAGGTGGGAATGGCGTTGTAGTCGGAGTTCGGTTCGGTCTCTAAGACGTTGGGCAGCGAGTTGACCCGAAGCATATTCGGCGAGGGGGCGATCAGACCGCCTTGTTGCGACCAAACCCCTGCGGATTTGGTTCGAGCATCGGCAGGGATATCAAAGGTCTCTTGCCACGTGTTTCCCAACAAATCGATGCATGTTGCGGCCAATGGCTGCCCGGCAGGACCACCTGACGGGAGGATCGCAACAGGTCTTGGATAACTACCCACGTGCAAGCGGTACTTGCACTGATCGTTCCCACCAAAACTGCTTTCGCGAACCTCGATGATGTAACGGCCCTTGGCCGGCGCGACCATCGAACAGAGACAATCCTGCTGCAAAAAGACCGAGTCGTCACTCGCGGTGATCTCGAAGCGATTCGCATCGTAGATCGCAACGTATGGATCGAAGAAGTTGTTCAGGTAGGCATGCCGCAACCCTTCGAGTTCGACGTTCAGGCGTTGGCCTGCTTCGAGCTCAACCGAGTAGTAATCGACATCTTCATTGAGGACCACTCCGTTGATCGTCGCGTTGATAGCGATCTCCTGAGCCTTGGTAAATTCGCTGTTTGGCTCGGTCTCGGCCAAAGTTGGCAAAGCCGAGACACCAAAGAGCCGCAGATTGCTCGTTCCGCTTGCGGTGATGACTCGAAATGGATGCAACTGGGGCTTGGCATCGGCAGCCGCGGTGATCGTGACCTTGATGTTGTTGTCGTCAACCTTGGTGATGTTGCTGGCCGTCAGTCCCGGGGTGTAAAAGAGCAACTCGCGAGCATCGCCAAGGCGAGCCCCGGAGATCTGCACCTCGACGGATTGACCACGCTGTACTCCTACGACCGACAACGCGTTGGCTTCGGGTTGTGAAGCCCAAGCGACATGGGCAACTGGAGCTAGCATCGCCAAGAAGGCAAATACTGCGGACATACCGATGGCTCTCGACCAAATCATCACTAGGACCTCGTCGTTGAAATCTTGGAGTCAAACTATACAAATCAGAAGCGGTCTGATTCGCTATGCGATCAAGTCGGTCACCACGCGGCCGCCGTCACAGATCTCGATGGGACGATCGCCTGGAGCCATGAGCTCTTTGTCGGCGACGATGCCCATCAGGTGGTACATCGTCGTCGCCAAATCCTCGGGAGAAACCGCATCGAACTCGGGCTCCGTAGCCGTCGCATCCGAAGATCCGTAAACCAGCCCACCCTTGATGCCACCACCGGCCAAGAGAACGCTGAATACCTTCGGCCAGTGATCTCGACCACCGTCGTTATTGATCTTGGGAGTGCGTCCAAATTCACTGCTGACCATCACCAAGGTCTTGCTCAAGAGGCCTCGCGATTCGAGGTCCTCGATAAGCGTCGCAAGGGCTTGGTCCAAGGGAGGCATGTCCCGTCGCATACTTCCTGCAATCTGAGCATGCATGTCCCAGCCACCATAAGTCACCGAGACCATGCGGGAACCGGCTTCTACCAACCGACGGGCCATGAGCAATCGCTGACCGGCAGCGTTGCGACCGTATTTGTCTCTCAGCGCATTGTCTTCGGCTTCGATATTGAATGCCTCTCGGGCCGAATCGCTGCTGATGAGCGAGTAGGCTCGTTCGTAAAACGTGTCCATCGCCGTCAGGTTGTCCGACTTTTGCTTGGATTCAAAGTACTCATTGACCGCCTGGAGTGCCGAACGGCGGCGGCCGAAGCGGGCCATGTCGACGTCACCTTGGAGATTCAAATCCTGAACCTTGAAACCTTTATTCGCAGGATCCGCACCCAGGCTGAACGGGCCGTAGGAGGAACTCAAGTACCCAGATCCGGAAAACTCATTGGGATTGCTAGGGATCGCAATGTAAGGTGGCAGGTTGTTGCGAGGCCCATACTCGTGGCTGACAACCGACCCGAAACTCGGATAGGACAACGCTGGCGAAGGCTTGTAGCCGGTGAACATATTGTGCGTGCCGCGCTCGTGGGCCGCCTCGCCGTGCGAAAGCGATCGGATCACGGTGAACTTGTCGGAGATACTCGCCAAACGGGGAACCGTCTCGCAAAAAACATCCCCAGTCTTGGTCTTGATCGTCTTCATCTCTCCGCGATACTCGAGCGGACTGTAAGGCTTGGGATCGAAAGTTTCCTGGTGGGCAATCCCGCCGGGTAGGAAAATGTGGATCACACTCTCGGCCTTGGCTTCGATGAAGTCGTAGTGCTTCTTGTCGGCTCGAGCTTGCAGGCGAAACATATCGCCGAGCGTCAGGCCCAAGCCACCAACGGCACCTACAGTAAGAAATCCACGACGATCCATGGGGTTACCTAAGCATCTCATCATCGAACTCCTACGGGCATTGAAAAACGGGTTAAACAGATTAACGATGGATTCTCTGAGAACTTGGTCGGTTCTCGCAGAAATAAAGGTGGGATGTAGTTTGTGGCCACGGATCGGATCGATCTCGGGGAATTGCGTGTCCACAGACCAGGAGGGGTATCCCCTATTGTAGTACATGGGAAATATGATTGTACCCTCAAGTTTTTCGATTCTAGCGGGTGAATCGACATTATTTTTTCAGTGTCATCACAATAACACCGCGCGCGGCTGAATCGATACGCCCAGGACCACCAAGTCATTTCGAGCCCGATCTACCCCGTACCCCCTATCAAACCGGCAATAAAGGCAAAATTTCCGCCTTTAGCGATTGAATTGGCTCTAACGCATTTCTTGGAACTGGACACTCCCCTACAATGCCGCACACCTGCAACTTCACAGTTCTGCATTCGAACAGCGAACGCAAAAAATACCGGAAAGCGTCGAGTTACCTCGACCTCGAGAAATGGGCCACTGGGAAAAACTTCGACTGCCAGCCGATTTTGACGGCACCGTGCGGCTTTTTCCGCTCCCGAATTTGATCATGTTCCCGCATGTGGTCCAAGCCCTCCACATCTTCGAACCCCGCTACTGCGAAATGCTCAGCGAAGCTCTTGAATCAGACCATTTGATTACCATGGCGGTCCTCGAACCGGGTTGGGAACAGCACTTCGAACTCCAACCAAAACTCGCTCGGTTCGTTTGCATCGGGAGGATCGTCTCGCACACTCCACTCGGAGATGGTCGTCACAACATCCTTCTGGCCGGTATTCATCGAGCCCGCATTCTCGAGGAGATATCCGAAGATGTGCCTTTTCGTAAAGCCAGAGTCGAGATCCTCGAAGACCAACCGATGGATGACCCCATTGCTGAAGAAGCCGCCCGAGTGGAACTCCTGCGGCTCTTTCGTCCCGCGCTGCCAGAGGACCTCTCGGAAGCCTCCGCGCTGTCGGAGTTGCTGACCCAGCGAGTCCCGCTCGGGATCCTTACCGACGTGGTCGCCTATGCTCTGAACTTTCCGGTTGGGATCAAACAGAACTTGCTGAGCCAAAACCGCGTCGAGGCTCGCTACCAGATCCTCGTCGAGCAACTCTCCCACTGGCCAACCTCGAGCAAATCACCGGCGGGCAATCCAGAGCAACCGACTCGCTCGACGATCGGTCAGGTTCCCCCGTTTAGCGCCAACTGAGGGTCTATGGTTGGCTTGTCGATCCGTCCGACATTCCAAATCCCGATCGCGTGTTCGAAATCCGAAGCGGTCGAACGTTTTGGCGCTGCGATGTGTAGGCAATCCCCTAGCTCGCTGTATCTGGCCCACGGTGAGTACTGCGAGTTCCACCTCGAAGAACACTTGCACAGACTCTGGTCGCCTCATCTGTCGGTGTACTTCATCGACTCGGACCGAGCGCAGAGTCACGCGACTTCCACCAACCTCGATGGAGCTAGCACCTCGAAGCAATGCATCCTGATCGGGCGCTTTGCTCCGCGACCAAACCTCTGGACCTTGATCTGGATCTTTTACCTTGCGCTCTTTTGCAGCATCTTCTTTGCGACCCTCCTGGGTGGCTCGCAATGGATGATTGGCCATTTTCCTTGGGGATGGGTTATCGCGATTGCCACAGCGTTGCTTTACGCCTCGCTGTGGATCGCAAGCCAAATAGGTCAATCGCTGTGCCATGACCAGATGGATCTGTTGAGAAACAGGCTCAGTAGTGTGCTCCTGCAGGCGGACTTGCACCCGATCAACTCAGCACCCCGTGAATGACCTCACCGTGCACGTTGGTCAGCCGCCGATGGATCCCATTGTGATAGTAGGTCAACTCGGTGTGATCGATCCCGAATAAATGCAGAACTGTCGCGTGAAAGTCCTGCCAAGTCACCGGATTGGAAACCACCTTCCATCCGATGTCGTCGGACTCCCCATAGGCAATACCGGGTTTTAGACCCGCACCGGCCATCCAACAACTGAATGCGTAGCGGTTATGGTCTCGACCCGGTCCTGCCACATCCGATGCGGACTGCGAAAAAGGAGTTCGTCCGAACTCGGTCGTAAAGAGGACCAACGTATCCTCGAGCATCCCGCGCGCCTCTAAATCCTCGAGCAATGCGGCGATGGGCTGATCGATTCGCCGGGCCTCGGCCGCATGGTTCTCCAACACATTCTCGTGCGCATCCCAACTGGTCCTCGGCGTCCCCGCGATGGGGCCTCCTGAATACAACTGCACAAACCGGACCCCTTGTTCGAGCAACCGGCGACCGAGTAAGCATCGGCGCGCCATATCGGCCGTCTCGGCTCGATCCATCCCATAGCGATGCTGGGTCGATTCGGTCTCTTGCTCTAGTTCGGCGACCCTGGGTACCGACATCTGCATCTTGGCCGCTAACGCATAACTCTCGATCCGAGCCGACAACAAATCCTCTGTCCCATGCTCGGCCTGATGCTTGCGATTGAGAAAGTCGACCATCTGCCAAGTGTCCCGGTCCTCTTGCTCGCTCAGAGCCCGGGCCGGTCGCAAGTCCCTGACGGGCTGACCGCTGCTCTGAAATACAACACCTTGATACTGACCAGGCAAAAAACCATGGGTCCAATTCGAAGACCCTCCATTGGGGCCACCGCGACCGTCGGGCAAGACGACATAGGCCGGTAGGTCCTGGGCGATCGATCCGAGGCCATAGGACAACCAACTGCCCATCGACGGAAAACCATTGAACTCGAAACCGCTGTTCTCAAAGAACAACGCGGGTGTGTGGTTGGCCGACTGGGTGACCATCGATCGCAGGATCGTCAATCGATCGGCCTGCGCGGCGATCTGTGGAAACAGCTCGGAGATCTCAAGTCCGCTCTGGCCCCGGGCGCGAAACTCCCAATCGCTCTTGCGCAGCAATCCCATCTGCCCGAAAAAAATATCAGGCTTCTCCTCGGTCTGCAACGTCTTGCCATGTAGCCGCTCAAGCTCCGGTTTGTAGTCGAAGGAATCCAGATGGCTCAAGCCCCCGACCAAACAGATCTGAATCGCGCGCTTGGCCTTGGCCTGAGGTCTAGCTTGGATCCTGGGCATCGCAGATGCCTTGCCCAGCGAGCCCTCTTGGGCGAGCAACGCCAAAACGGCTGTCGCCCCGAGTCCTCGCTGAGACCATTGCAACCAACCTCTTCGACTCCAAAGATCCGGTCCGTTCATGCTTCTCAATCCAGTACTAAAAATTCGCTTGAGTTCCATAACGCTCTGGCCAATGCCTTGATCCCGTGCTTGGCAACCAACTGCTGGCATTGAGCCTGCTCCTCCGCAGTGGGATCTCGCAACAGAACGCTGCGAAACAACTTGCTGATCGTCGTATCGGCCTGCTGCGAAACCTCCATCCGATCGACCAGTGCATCGCTCATCTGAAACACAAAATCGCTATTGAGCAAACTCAGTGCCTGAAGTGGCGTGGTGGTCATGGCCCGTTTCGGGGCCGTTGCCGAGGGGTCTGGGCAATCCAACACATCCAGCATCGAGGTCCGCTCGCATCGCGGATTGAATCGGTAGACGGTCCTTCGAAAACACTCAGGGGGCTCCTGCGATTTAGGGACATAATACGTCGTTCCATTGGTGTCCTTGTAGTCGACATCGACGTACCCAGGACCACCGATCGTTCGATCCAAGACCCCGGCAATCATCAGCATCGCATCGCGCGCCGATTCGCCATCGAGCCTTCGGACTGGATAACGCCAGAGCAAACGATTCGAGGAGTCCTTAGCTAACCCATCCTTGCCGGGCCGACTCGATTGACGATAGACGCTCGAGGTGACGATCCTACGATGAAGCGATTTGAGCTTCATCCCATCCTCCAAAAACGCTTGAGCCAACGCATCGAGAAGCTCGGGATGCGTTGGCCGAGCTCCGTTGAAACCCAAGTCGTTCGGGGTATCGACGATCCCTACTCCAAAATGGTAATGCCATACGCGATTGACGATCACACGCGAGAGCAACGCGCGATTGGCTTGGGTGATCCACTGAGCAAGTGCCACTCGACGCTGTGCATCCGACGCATCTGCTGCCAAACCGAAATCGCCGCGGGGGCCTCCGACCGAGTCGATCCCACCGGATCGGACCTCGGCTCCCTCCTGATAGACATCTCCCCGCAAGAGCACTTTCGTAGGCCCGACCCCTGGGTTGGATACAACGCTATAAATTTTCTTTCGGACCGACGCCTTCAAATCGACCAACTCTCGATCGATCCGCTCAAGCTCGCTTCGATAAGCTTGCCGCTGCTTGACAAAGGACTCGCCGAGCTTCGTCCAAGCCTCCTGGAGGTTCCATCCGAGCCGAGGCTCGCGAGCCAATTCCCCAATCGCCTCGTCGCTCAAGGCTTGGTCGAAACACACAGCCTTGTAGATCACTCCCGTGAGCCAGCGATTCCCACCGGCTGGCCCATGACGCAATCCAAAAAGGAACTGCGACTTGCCCGCCTCAAAACGCTGCAAGCCCCTTCGGTAACCTCGGCCATAGAGAAGCCCATTTCGAAACGCTTCGATCGTCCCGTCGGCTCGATAGCGAATCGCAATATGAACCCTCGGATCCGACTCCTGCTGGCCACCGAACGATACGGACCTAACAAAACCATTGCTCCCTGCCATCCACTGCCGCGACTCGCGCTCCGCATAGACAATCGCATCGAAGACCGAGCCGTCGAGACTCTGCAAACTCAAAACCCCACCCCCCGATTGATCCAATGGATCGATCTTAACCCAAGCGGCCAGCGTTTTCTCCTCGACCCCAAAGTCGATCGGATCGGTCTCAAGATACGATCTGCCGTCGAGCACTAAGCCACCGCCCAGGCCCGCTCGAGAAGCCTGCTGGTCCCCTCGCCAATGTCCGGCAAGTCCTCGCACCGTATCGTAAAAAATTCGCCCGTTGGATTCTTGAGCATCCGATTTCTCCGCACCTGCTGGCCCAACCCCCGAGGATTCAAAATCCCAAGCCGCCACCGGTAGCGGAATCGAACCACCCGCAGGAAGCTTAGCGTCGGACGCTTTCTCCATGGCACCTTGCTCGAACTCCCGAAGCTCCGACAAGACCCGGGCTCGCTCGATCTCCAAGCCCCGTTCTAGCCGTTCGAGCTCCTCGTCGATGACCTCGCGCTCCCCATGCGAGAACCCCTGAAGCGAGGCCGCAAGACGATAATACGACTCCGAGCTGATCGGATCAAACTTGTGCTCATGGCACCGGGCGCACTGGGCCGTTAAACCCAGGAAAGCTTGGGACATCGTTCCAATCTTTTCCTCCAACTCGTCCTGGACGGCGATTCGCTTCATCCGATCGCTCGAGCCTACTACCGTGTTGTGAACCCCAGAGACCAAGAAACCCGCCGCTGCAATGCCAGCGGCGCCGGCCTGCATCTGATCCCCAGCAATCTGCATCTGGACAAAACGATCATAAGGCATGTCTTGATTGAGGGACTCGATGACCCAATCCCGATAAGGCCAACTGTGCAGCCTCGGGAAGTTCCTCTCGAAGCCATCGCTCTCCCCGAAGCGAACCACGTCGAGCCAATGCCTTCCCCATCGCTCACCATAAGCAGGGGAGTTCAAAAGCTCATCGACCAACACCCCATAAGCCTCATCGCTTGGATTGCGTTCAAATGCCTCAATCTGTTCGAAGCTCGGAGGCAAGCCGATCAAGTCATTGAAGACCCGTCGTAGAAGGGACCTGGGAGATGCCCCCGGATTGGGCTTCAATCCATTCGAGCGAAGTTTCGCCAAAACATACGAGTCGACCATGTTTCTTACAGGCCAACCTTCCTCGATATCGGGTTGAACCTCCCCGATTCGGATCGGCAATGGACTCGGTGCGAGTTCGCGAAGCGACCACCAATCGTATCCGGCACGGTAGTCCGAGCTGATCCCGAGCCGATCGATGGGCTCGGCGGGCAAGCGGGCTCCTTGAGAGACCCATTGGCCCAAGAGTTCTTTCTCCTTGTTGGTCAATTTGACCTTCGGGGGCATCTGCTCGGTCGAAATAACCTCCCATAGCTTGCCGGTCTCCCAGGTCTTTCCCAAAACATCGCCGGAATCCGAACCCCGCTGCAACCCACCGCTGGACGTCAGGTCCAGTCCCCCGGCAGGGTCGCTCTGGCCATGGCATTCGAGGCAACGGCCCGCCAGCAATGAAATAATCGCTTGGTCGGACTTCTGCGGACTCTCCTGAGCAAGTTGCTGGGCGGCTTGCTGGGCAAAGAGCCCACTCGAGAAGAGTCCACTCAACAAGAGTCCAATAGATCCAATAGATAGGTGTCCACGGATAACGAAAATCAAACCCAGTGTCCAAAAGGCTCGCATCGGCGTCATTGGTCTTGTCCGTCTGTTCGAGGGCATCTGGGTGAAGAAATCAGGGGAAATTCGTGTCCGCGGAAGTTCCTCAGCGAAACCTCTTCGCACAAAAAACAACCGTCGCCCGGGACCATCCAGTATACTGCTTTTGAAGACTTGCCGCTAACAAAACGCCACCTATCGATGCAAAGGCGATCTGATGAACCAATCCCCTTCGGTCCACCCTCTGGATCGCGACGACGACGAATCCGAATCCAAAAGCCAATCGACCCAACCGCGATCTTTCAAGCAAACGCTCTTGTTGATCATCGGGATCGCAGGTGCCTTGAGTTTCACAATCACCCTCTGCGGTGCGGTACTGATCAGCAACGCAGAGAACTCCTCGGGTGAGGCACTCGGCACATTCCTTCGGATCCTCGGTGGCGTCGGTTTGATCAGCTCCTGTATTTCCCTGGTCGCAGTGACCCGAGGGGCTCAAATCCATCGATTCGTGGGGAAACGGCCAAAATCTAAACCCAGAGGCCAATCCGATTGGATGTTGCTTCTGAAGTGGAACATCTTGGCCTTCTTCCTGTCGATACCGCTTTTGCTATTGGCCTACCTGATCCTCGGAACGAACAGAACCTTCTGGCTACAAACAGTCCTCTGGCCCTTCGAAGCGGCCCTGATTGTGACCCTAGCTGTGGTCTCCCAACGGGAGTACCGCGCCTACTGGATCGGGTTTGCAATCATGATCGCCTTCTTTGTCATGGGATACGACATGAATGCCTACCTGATGTCCTTTCTCGATGGAACGGGCAACTCTTCCTTTTACACAACAAACGGCGTGTCGAACTACCAAAACCCATTCCGAACCTTCAACCCCCAACGCACCATCACTCCCATGCCGCGAGGTGTCGCAGGAGGCAATGGCTCGGTAGACAAATTGGCTTTTTACCACATCTCCAGGCTCGCTTGGGCCATGCTCTCGGGACTTCTGTGCAGCAGCATCGTGTCCTTCATCCTGCCGCCCTCCAAAGCCACAAGCGAAAAGCCCGGCGAGGATCCAACGAAATCCGAAGGCCAACTGCTATCGACCAATCAGGAAATGCTATGATACGATCGAATAGAATTTCACCGCACGCCATCGGCTTGCAAAGGATCCTTTTCCACAACGCGCCGGCTCATGCCTCAATCCATCCTCAGAAGCACCCTCTTGCTCGGCCTGTTGGTCATGACGCTCGCAGGTACCTACGCGATTGCTCAGAAGACCATCCGTAAACCCGATCGAGCCAAGCCCCCTCAGTTCCAATCGAATGAATTCTCCGGCGTCTTTTTCGCCGATGCCCGCTCCCAACTCCAAGGCCAACCCTCGCTCGGGTCCGGAGCCCAAGCATCCTCGACAGACTCAGCGATGGCCACCGCCGACGATCCGAGCCAAGCCGAACCGACGGCCAAGGGAAACGATGTCTGGAAGCAACTCATCAGCGGCCCGTCGATCGAGGACCTTGTCAAGGAATCCAAATCCCGCCTCGATGGGATCATCACGACCCCCGCGAAATTCGCAAGCGGTGGCTATGGCGATGCTCGCCGCGAATTCACCCTGCTGGGCTCCTTGATGGGAATCATCGCTCAGTACCCCGAGGAGATCCGCTGGAAAGCCTCCGCACCCTACGCCAGGACCGCCTTTGCTCGCATCGCAGCAAACTCCAAAGTCGGAACGCAGCCGGTCTACAACGAAGCCAAACTCCGGCAACAAGACCTTCAGGACCTTCTCAAGGGAACCAAACTCAACGGCACGGCCGAAGAAACCCCTTGGGCCGATACCGCAGACCGCGGCCCCACCATGCAGATCCTCGAATGGGCTCTGCGCGAGAACCTCGCTCCCCATACGAGCAACGAAGACAACTTTACTAACAACCTCGACGAAATCACCAAATACGCCGAACTTGTCGCCGCCTACGGTCAGATCCTTGGGCTCGAAGGAATGACCGATGCCGACGATGAAACCTACGCCCAATTCGCCGCCGCCATGCTCGCAGCCGCCAAAGAAACACTTCAAGCCGTCAAAAATAAGGACCCCGATTTGGCCCGATCCGCCGTCGCCAAAATCGACCAGTCCTGCAACAAATGCCACGAGACCTATCGCTAAAACCATGGGCATTCGATTCAGTTGCCACCTCTGCAACCATCCCTTGCACGTCAAGGACTACCAAGCCAGCAAAAGGGGCAAATGCCCCAAATGCCAAGGTGCCTTCAGAGTCCCACCCAAAGACGCCGACTTCTCCCTTGCCATCGATGAATCGGCAAGCTCCATCAAACCGACGAACCTTGGCAAACCCCTCTCCCCATCCGACTCGCAGATCGCACCCCCGACGGCCAAGCCTAAGGCTGCTGTAGAGCCTAAGTCACAGGTCCAGGCAAAAGCCAAAAATCCACCTGCAAGTCTCCCGAAGCCAGCCCCAGAGGCCAACGGCCATCCGAGCATGCCGCCGAGCCTATTGCCCCTGATCGACTCGCGATGGTACGTCCGGCCCCCGAGCGGTGGGCAATATGGACCGGCCACCACCCAAATGCTCCTGGACTGGATCGCCGAAAAACGAGTCACCGCCGATGCTCTCCTATGGCGAGAGGGACTCGATAGCTGGCTCTCAGCCCGCGAACTCGTACCCGAGTCCTTCGGCGGTTCCTCGGCGATGGCACTCAGCGATCCCCCCCCAGCTCCCGTCGCTAAGCCCACACCCCCGACGAAGAAAACATCGGGCAATATCGCAACGACCGGGCCTGCAAAAGCGCCTGCAAACGCGCCTGCAAATCCAGTAGCCAGCGACCCGGTGCAGCCGGCTGTACCCCTTGCAAAAAACCAAGTAGCCATCGCCGCGAAAAAGAAAAAACAAGTCAAGCGTCAATGGATGGTCCTGGGCTTTTTGGCAACCATGGCACTCTGCTTGGCCTCGGCACTGATCGTCATCCTGACGCGCGGACTATGAGCAAACTCTTCCCCCATCGCCCCAACGATTCGCAACGCTATGCGATCCTCGGCGCTACGGCGATTCTTCCAGATCGATGCATTGAAAACGCCTACGTCGAGTGGTCCGAAGGGTTCTTGACCCGAATCGGTCCTATGCCCAAAAGGATCCCCAAGTCGATCGAGTCGATCGAGGCAAGCGGATCCTACATCGCCCCTGGGTGGATCGATATCCACGTCCACGGCGGTGCAGGGGCCGATTTCATGGACGGAACGCTCGAAGCGATCCAGACGGCTTGCCGATCCCACCTCAAGCACGGCACGACCACGATTTTCCCAACCACCACGACCGGTTCGCACGAGTCGATTCTTCGCATGATCCAAGCGGTCGAGGCGGCCAAGCGCTCAGCCGATGCAAGCCTGCCATCGATCGAAGGGGTCCACCTCTATGGACCTTACTTCACCCCGGAAAAGTCCGGTTGCCACCGCAAGGAAGCATGCAGGGCTCCAGTACGCTCAGAGTTCGAAGAGTATTTCCGAGCAGGTTCCATCGCGATTGCAACCTGCGCGGCCGAACTCGATGGCTGCGCTAACTTCTACCGCTACGCGAAAAAACAAGGCTGTTTGGTCACCTGCGGACACTCCAACTCAAGCTGGAACGAGATGGCCGCTGCCCACAAATGCGGAATGTCCCACGTCGATCACTTCTGGTGCGCGATGTCCTCGGTCGCCTCAGTCCGCACCCGACTTGGAACCCCCATGCAAGGCAGCATGCTCGAATTCGTCCTGGCTCACCCGACGATGAGCACCGAAGTCATCGCCGACGGATACCATCTTGCACCCGAGCTCCTCGAGTTCGCTTGGCAGATGAAAAAATCGTCGATGCTCTGCCTCGTGAGCGATACGAGCAGAGCCTTGGACATGCCTCCAGGCAAATACGCCTTTGGGCATCCGGAAGAAAACGTTTGGATCGAAAGCACGGGCAAAGTAGGACTCAGCCCCACCGGGGGACTTGCAAGCTCCGTCGTCGCCTTGGACCACTGCGTGCGTCACATGGTGAAAGTCACCAAAATCCCGCTCTGGGAGATCGTCCGCATGGCGACCCTGACTCCCGCCGAAAGGACCGGAATCGCCGAAGACCGCGGAAGCCTCGAGGCGGGCAAACGGGCCGATCTGCTCTTGCTCGACAAACGGCTCCAAGTCCAAAAAGTCTTCTACACTAGAACTGCACAATAGCCCTAGGACATTCATTCCGCCCGAGGCGATCGCCTACCGCCGGACCACATTCCGCCGCATCGCCTCGGCAACCTCTTCGAGGATCGTCAAGCGACCGCCGTAAGTCCGTTTGAGATTCTCCTCGCTGAAGACCTGCTCGATGGGCCCCCAGGCTACTGCGTGAACATTGATCAATAGAACGTGATCGAAGTACTGAGGCACCGTATGCAAATCATGATGCACGACCAAGATCGTCTTGCCAAGATCGCGTTGCTGGCCGAGCACCTGAATAATCGACTGCTCGGTCGCAGCGTCGACGGCCGCGAAGGGTTCATCCAAGAGCATGATATCCGAAGATTGGACCAAGGCCCGGGCAAGAAACGTTCGTTGCTGCTGGCCACCGGACAATTGGCTAATCTGCCGATCCTTCAGATCCGCAATCCCGACGCGTTCAAGTGCTTCGATCGCTCGCTGGCGATGCTCGCGCCTAGTCCTGCGAAACCAACCGATCTCACGATACATCCCCATCAGTACCACATCCAGAACTGTCGATGGGAAATCCCAGTCGACACTCTCGCGCTGAGGGACATAGGCGATGCGATGACGCTGAGGCCCGATAGGCTCTCCAAGGACCTGGATCGACCCACTGACCCTAGGCACCAACTCCAAAATCGCTTTGATCAACGTGCTCTTGCCAGCACCGTTGGGACCTACGATCCCGCCCAAGACCCCTCGGGCAACCGACAAATTGATCTCCCATAACACCGGCTTACGTTCGTAGGCCACCGTAAGATCCGAAATTTCAATCGCAGGTTCTGTATTCATATCGAGCCATTTTAGGCTATTCGGAGATTTGAGTGGGCAATCACTGATTTCCTGCTTTTTCGTACTCAGTCCGCCGCGGCGGACGGTACTCGTACTCGATTGCTTGAATCGACTAGCGTCGAACGCCCTATTCAAAGCACGTCCGAAAATTGGCAGTCGGGACATTGACCGGATCGGTCTCGGAGACGCTTTTCGAGTACGAGTACCACTTCGTTGAGTACGAGTACGATCAAGAGCATCCATTTTTGGATGGTATAATACCTGAAGAAACCTACTTTACGTTACTATTTAGTATAAGTTTTTCGGGCTCGGTACCCCCGAAATTCGCCAACCCGCAGGAATCGATCGCCTTGTCTAAGCTGTACTTCTACTACTCGACGATGAACGCAGGCAAATCCACAATCCTGCTGCAATCTAGCTACAACTATCGCGAACGGGGAATGCGCACGTTGGTTTTCGGACCGGAAATCGACGATCGGTTCGGAAAAGGAAAAGTCAGCTCGCGGATTGGACTCTCCTCCGATGCGATCCCCTTCAGACCCGCCGATAACCTCTTTCGAGTCACCCAACGCGAACACTCCGCCTCCTGCATCCACTGCGTCTTGGTCGACGAAGCCCAATTCTTGACCAAGGCCCAGGTGCGCCAACTCGGCGATATCGCCGATCGACTCTCCATCCCGGTGCTCGCCTATGGCCTTCGGACCGACTTCCAAGGCAACTTGTTCGAGGGCAGCCAGTACCTGTTGGCTTGGGCCGATAGCCTTACGGAAATCAAAACCATCTGCCACTGCGGCCGTAAAGCGACCATGGTCCTGAGGATCGACCCCGAAGGCCGCCCGGTCCGCGACGGCGAACAAATCCAAATCGGTGGAAACGATCGATACGTCACCGTTTGCCGAAGGCACTTCTACGAAGGCCTCATCGAACGATCCTCCGACCAACTCCCTTTCGAAGACCTCGGCAATTGAAACACGGAATATGACCAACCTAACTCGCATTCTTCTTTTGCTTTCGGCACTCTCCGGTGCGATCAGCGTGGGCATCGGCGCCATGGGGGCCCATAGCTTGCCCAAGCGACTCCAAGCCCAAGGCTTTTCGCAAGAGCAGGTCGACAAGAAGCTCGATCAATGCGATCTGGCCACACGGTACCAAATGTTCCATGCCTTGGCGGTTCTGGTCCTGACCTTGAGCGGCCATGCCTCGCGTTCGAAACTGGCGTTAGCCGCCTCGGTCCTGATGCTCCTGGGCACCCTAGGCTTCTCGGGGGGACTCTACAGCATGGTTTTTGCCGACGAAATCATCCACTGGAGCATCGTCCCGATCGGTGGCTCGCTTTTCATTCTAGGCTGGCTGCATCTTGGAGCCTCGGCGCTCGGAAGCAGCTCAGTTACGGCTCCGCCGGGACAAGTCCGAATATAGGCTCTTGGCCTCCGTCGGCTTTACGCCAGCCGTAACATCTCTCATGTTTTTAGACTGGAATAAGGCAATATCCCGTTTTTCTTAACCACAGAACACACCGAATACACGGAAACAACTGCCGCCGAGGGCTTTGGCTCGCAGGTGAGCGTATGGGGACAGGGCAGGTGAGTCTCACCGCAAAGGCACAAAGGTCGCAAAGGAAACAGCCAAGGGAGAAAATCGCTGCCAGTGTTCGATAGGCTCTGATTCCGATCCTTTGGCGAGCTCGGCCCCAAACGCAGCATTCTGGCGGGCCTATTGAAGTTCCTCGCCGTTGGCTGCGGGTCAAACGAAATTACGCCTCGAGCGAACTCAAGTGGCACTAGCCACCTGTCGTTGACTAAACTAAGGCAAAGCGAAGACCGTTCCGGTTACGAAAGCGGCTTGGGTGACCGCACCTCGCATGCTCAAGGGAACCGGTCCGATCGACCATGGCGCACATGTCCCCGGTCGGTAATACCCCAAGGGATGTTGGCATTCGTTGGGCGGATGAATCCCCATCTTGTAAGGCAACATGGCCAAGTCTCCAAAGAATCGAACCGTCGAGACGACCGGCGTGACGACCGGGCTCCACTCATGCCCATACCGCTCTAAGGCTACATCCTCAAAGTACAGCGGCTTATTGCAAGCTCCCGATGCCTTCCACGTGAACGTCGAATCCGCAAAGAACCTCGGTGCAAAACCCTGATCACCCAACGGACAGGTCACCGGAACTCCCCATGCCTCAGATACAAACACCTGGTCGGCATCGCTGAGCTTACGCTGCAAGTAAGAGACCCGTTTGCCATCGCTCTGCTCGAGAACCACCGTCCCGTAGACGTAGTCGACGAGCTTACCCTCGGCAATGTACTCCCCTTGCTCGCCTCGCCACGTCCGAATCGGTGACTTGCTGACGAAGTTCTCTTTGGTCAAAGCTCCTGTGCGATCGGCGTTTTGGTAGACTTGAACATACTCCGGTGACGAGTCGAGACGGAAATTCCGGATGTCTGCCCCGGCCGCAAAGGCTCGCACCAAATCGCAATTGGCGACCGACTGATTCGCCCTCTTAGGCGGTTCTGGTGGCGAATCCTCATCGAGTTTGGCTGGCTCTCGCAACGTTCGATCCGACGGAGAGCTCAAGTCCTCTTGAGTCCCGGATGACTTGGGAAACGGATTGGGCAGGGCACTCGATGGGTCGGGTAGGACACTCTCGGGTGGGTCAGGGAGTTTCCTGGGCACCGGTGGGATCGATAGCGCCGGAGGTTCCGATGGGATCGTAAGCGGCGCAGGTGCCGGCGGGATCGTAAGCGCCGGAGGTTCCGTTGGGATCGTAAGCGGCGCAGGGGCCGGTGGGATCGTAAGCGCCGGAGGAGCTTGAGGGATCGACTGCGGCGGGGACACTGGCAGGACGATGGGTTCGGAGGGTTGCTGGATCAGTAGACTCGAGCGAGGAGGCTGCGGACGATTAGCGCTGGGGTCTTGATACGCTGCCTGGGTCACCTCCGGTGCACCGGTCGGTTCGGACTTCGAGGCGACGCCACGTCGGATCGAGGGCTGAAGTCGGTTCGTTGGCTGGTCGACTTTCCGCCAACGCAGGACCTCGGATGGCTTGGTCGACGCACTTGTGCCGCCCTGCGGAGGACTGGTACTCTCTAGACGAGCTTCGAATGATTTAGCAGGCGTGAGATTTTCCCGAAGCGGGTTGGTTTGGAAGGGTGTCGGTGACCAGCTCGGAGCTCGATTGGCCCTCTGGAGACTCGGTGGGCTCTGGATCGAATGGCTTTGGGCCGAGGCTCGGTTCGATTCGCAAGGCAGGAGCGAGCCGAGCGACATCAGGCCGACGGGAAGGGATAAACCCCAGCGGAGTAGCCCAGCGAGCGAGTTCCTCGGTTGGCAAGGACGATCAGTTCTCGCCTGCTTGATGGACCTCCGGACTGTAGTTGGGTGCTTCTTGCGTGATGGCAATGTCATGTGGATGGTTCTCCCTAACCGTCGCCGCCGATACTTTGATAAATCGAGCTAAGGACCTTAACTCCGAAATGGATTTGGTACCGCAGTACCCCATTCCGGCGCGTAGTCCGCCTACCAATTGGTAGACATAGTCGGCCAATGGACCTTTGAACGGCACTCGCCCCTCGACCCCTTCGGGAACCAACTTTGCGAGTTGATCCTGGCCGCTTTGGCGATAGCGTTCACTCGACCCTTTGACCATCGCCCCGAGCGATCCCATCCCCCGATAGGCCTTGAAAGTACGGCCTTGGTAGAGGATGGTTCGGCCTGGGCTTTCGGCCAGTCCTGCGAACAAACTTCCGATCATCACCGTTTGGGCACCTGCGACCAGGGCTTTGACGATGTCCCCCGAATAACGGATTCCACCATCGGCGATCGTCGGAATATTGGCTTGCATGCAAGCCTTGGTCGTTTCGTAAATTGCGGTGATTTGCGGGACTCCTACGCCGGAGATCACGCGTGTAGTGCAGATCGAGCCAGGCCCGATCCCCACCTTGACCGCATCTGCGCCCGCTTCGGCCAACGCCTTGCCCGCTTCGAACGTCGCAACGTTCCCGGCAATCACGTCGATGCTCCACTGACGCTTCAATTCTCGGACCGTCGCAATGACGTTCGAGGAGTGTCCGTGAGCGCTGTCGACGACCAGGATGTCCACCCCGCGTCGAATCAACTCTCCGGCTCGATCGTAATCGTGAACTCCGATCGCCGCTCCGACCCTCAAGCGACCCAGTTCGTCCTTGCAGGCCGATGGGTAACTTTTCATCTGGTCGATGTCTTTGATCGTAATGAGTCCGGTCAGATGGTATTGATCGTCAACCAGTAAAAGTTTCTCCACCTTTTTATCCGTCAAAATCCGCTCAGCTTCGCTAAGCGATACATTTCCCTGCGCGGTGACCAAATTCTCGCGGGTCATGACCGAGAGAATCGGCTTGTCGCTCGATTCGAGGAACCGCATATCGCGTCGGGTCAAGATTCCCACGAGCTTGCCGCTGCTCTCGATGATCGGGATCCCTGAGACGTTCTGCTTGCGCATGACGTCTTGGGCTGTCGAGATGCTGTCGGTCGGACGGAGCGTTACCGGATCGGGAATGATGCCATTGGCCGACCGCTTGACCTTGGTCACCTCGGCGGCTTGAGAACCGATGTCCATATTTTTATGGATAATCCCCAATCCTCCGACTTTGGCCAGCGCGATGGCCATCTCGCTCTCGGTGACGGTATCCATGGGCGAGGAGATCAGAGGGATTTCCAAACGGATTTTGGCCGTAAGTTGGGTAGAGACGTCGACTTGCGACGGGAGAATGTCACTGTACCGCGGTTGGATGAGCACGTCGTCAAACGTGATCCCCTCACAGGCGATCTTGTCGTCCATAGATGCGTTTCCTGGGAGAAATATTAGAAATCCTGGAAACCGTCGTAGTATCGCGAATTTGCTAGCTTGTGCAACCCGCCTCCAAGGAGTCCCAAGCCCAGGATTACGAAAGCTAAATGTTAAACTTTACCGCTCAGGCTGACTCTTTTGGCTGAAGAAAGGTTACCGAATGTTCCGATTGTTCCGATGAGACACAGGCCCCCACCAACGGCCCAACCCCCTCCGAATCCAAAGGAACGGAAAGCGTGAGCAATCGAAACCAAGACAAAAATCAGTCGAATTCCTTCTCTGATCCTGCTTTCGGGAGGCATTCATGCTTCAAGCGTGCCGGGTCCAGTGCATGGTTCCGCCATGTTTTGCTTCTGACGGCGTTCGGATCAACCGGTTTATTTGCGATCGACGTGGCAGTGGGTCAAGCTCCCCAATCGGGAGTCGGATCGGCGAATTCAAGGCCTTTGACCCTTCCGCCCAGTGCCCAGCGTGGGAATCAGGCTCAGATCCAGTCGAATCCCCAGGTTCAAATGCCGGCATTACCTGCTAGCAACACGGCCAGTGCCCCGGCCAGTGCTGCCGATGCCAAGCTTCAAATTTATGCGTTACCGACCGAGGTGGTCGCCTATGTTGTGGCACAACTTCAGACGCAATTCGGAGCTGACAAGCGGGTCCGGATCACCACCGAACCTGAGACAGGTCGTTTGATGGTCTTGGCGCCTGAGGCGACGCAGCAACAGATCGCTATGTCGCTCGGAGCGATCAGCAAGCAAGTCAATCCAGCTTCGTCGGATATCACTGGGCGTGTATTATCCAACGCGGTTCAGACCCGCGAGTACAAATTGCAGCGGGTCAGTTGGAGGGAGCTCGAGGATGCCGTCACGCGGATCGCTGGTCCTCGATTGACCGTATCGACGACGAACAATGGCGAATTGGCTCAATTGCAGATGGTCACCGAAGCTGGGCCTCGCGAGGTCATGACGGTCGACCGGCGGACCGACACGGTTCGCATGCAAGGTAGTCCGAAGGACGTTTTCGCATGGACTCAAATTGTCTCGGCGGTGGATTTTGCCCAAGCCGACCCGCAGCGTCCGACGCAGATCGTTCCGATCAATCCGGCCAGTCCCGAGCGGATTGAAACGGCGCTTCGGCTCGTCAAGCTCGCATCGTATCAACAACCGCCGCAGGGGGATCAAGTCACCGGGCAGGTTCCTTTGAATCCCGATGAGGACAATGCACCGGGGATGGCTGTCGGTTCGCCCGAATCGATGGGCAGCGGCACGGGGCTCATTGGGGACGTCGACATATCGTTTGTTCCTGAGATGGGGATTGTGATCGTCAAAGGTGGACGACGGGACGTGCAGCGCGTCTTGGAGGTCATCGAGCAGATCAAGAAGCAGAGTGCCGAGACGACTCCCGAGATTGAGATCTATCCGCTCAAGCATGTCAATGGCGTGGCCCTTGAGCCGATCCTGCGGGATTTGAATGACAAGGTCTTCACACCCCGACAGGGTCAGATCAGCCTTTACGCGCTAGGGCAGCCCAACTCCCTGCTCCTGATCGGTCGTCCCGAGGCTCTTACAGCGATCAAGGAACTGATCATCAAGCTCGATCAGCCCTTGGACCCGAACAATCAACTGCGAGTCTTCCGACTGGTGAATTCTTCGGCCGTAGATGCCGAGACGTTGGTTCGGAATTTCTTTAGTGAAACGACTCCAGGCACCACGGCACCTGCCAACACATCGGCGTTGACCATCGGCACGCGGGTCAAGGTCATCGCAGACTATCGGACCAATTCGCTCATTGTGCAAGCCTCCCCGCGAGACATCGCCGAGGTAGCCAAGTTGATTTTGGAGGTCGATGTCGAGTCGACGTCGGCGGAAAATGAGATTCGTGTCTTCCCGATCAAAAACGCCATCGCATCGGAGCTTCAGCCGATCCTTCAGTCGGCGATCACCGGCACGGCCAGTTCGGGCACAGCAGCAGGTGGCCAGCCCCAACAGGGACAAGCCCAGCCAGCGGCGGGGAGTTCGAGGGCTCCTTCGAGCCGTCTGATGGTTGTGCCTCGCGAGGGCGAGCCGGTCAATTCTGGGATTCTCGCTGGCGTGACGATTACGAGCAACCCGAGCATTAATGCTTTGGTGGTCCGAGCCCCTTCGAAGAGCATGCCGTTGATCCAGGCTTTGATCGATCAATTGGACCAGTTGCCTTCGGCCGATGCGAGGATCAAGGTTTTCCCGGTGGTCAATGGGGACGCGACGAGTCTGGCTTTGACGCTCCAGCAGGTCTTTGGATTGCCCGCTACAGCAGGCGCATCGACGACCAGTGCTGCAGCGATTGGCTTGCAGAACCTGGCGGCCTTGACCGGGGGTGGCGAGAGCACCTTGGTACCGCTTCGGATTTCGGCCGACACGCGAACCAACTCGATCATCGTATCGGGAGCGGCCTCGGACTTGGAGGTCATCGAGGTACTCTTGTACCGTTTGGACGAAACCGGCGGACAGCAACGCAACAACGAGGTGATTTGGTTGCGCAATGCCAATGCGTCCGATATCTTCACCGCACTGAATAATTTGCTAAACACGCAACGCAACGTCATCACTCAGCAGTTGATCTCTGGTCAGGCGATCAGTCTTTTCGAGCGAGTCGACCGCGAGGTGTTTTTGATTGCCGAGCCATCGACCAACAGCATTGTCGTGAGTGCCACACCGCGATACATGCAGCAGATTCGCCAGGTGATCGAACGGCTCGACCGCCAGCAGCCGATGGTGTTCGTCGAAATGCTCATCGCCGAGGTTGTACTCGATGACCAATTCGAGTTCGGAACGGAACTCGGATTGCAAGACTCGTTGCTCTTTGATCGCAACAGCGCTTCGGGTGGTACGCTGGGAAGTCCGGTCTTCAACGTGCTATCACCTGCCTTCAACACCGGCAGTCCGCAACGCCGTCCGCAGAACGTCGCGGGCCAAGGTTCCTCGGGGTTTGCCCTCGGCAGGACCAGCGACCTGGGTTACGGCGGATTGGTGTTGGCAGCCAGCAGCGAGTCGGTAGGCTTGCTCTTTCGCATGCTCCAGGATGCCAACCGCGCACAGATTTTGGCAAGGCCGACACTCACGACGATCGACAACAACGTTTCGGTCATCAATGTTGGACAATCGATCCCGGTCCTCGGGGGAACCTCTGCGAGTGTTGGCTTCGTGCAGCAGAATGTCAACTATGTCAATGCAGGCTTGACGCTGCAGATTCAACCGCGAACCAACGAAGATGGTTTGATCAACATGATTGTCGCCATCAGCCGCGCGACGATCGATCGGGCCAATGGTCTGGAGATTGCAAGTGGTGGAGTGGCCGGAGGAACGACGCTCACCCCTGCGTTCAATCAAACCATCGCTCAGACGAGAGTGACTGCCTACGACGGCCAGACGGTTGTCATCGGCGGGTTGATCACCAAATCCCGCGCCTCTCAGTCCAAGCGGATTCCATGGCTTGCAGACATCCCGATCGCCGGTGCCTTGTTCCGGTTCGACAAAGAGACAGAAAACCGAACGGAGCTTCTGGTGGTCATGACCCCTCGCGTCATCAATTTCAATGATGCGAATAAGTTAGACATGATCAAAATGACCGAATCGTCTCGCATGAGTTGGTGCCTTGCCGATGTTCTGAATATCCATGGCGACAAGGGACTCTCGGCGGGCAATGGGCTCTGGGGTCCTGCGACCTCTCCGACGATCTTCCCGGACGAAACTCCGACGGTCGATTATGAGTCGAATGAAACCAGGATCATCCACCCGAATATGCCTTCGGAAATGCAGATGCACTCGGAGCCGATGCAACAGCAGCCGATGCAACAGCAAATGCTCCAGCCCATGCAACAACCGATGCTCCAGCCTATGCAACCCGAGGCGATCGAATCGCAATTGTACTTGGGCGATCCGAACACGAGCATCCCATCGAATCCGACCTACCCCAACGAAGCTTCCTCGACTCGGAATCCTCGCAGGAGTCTGATCCAAGGCAACGGCTCGACCAATCCACCAACCCAAAGATGAAAGCGAAGATAATGACCAAAGCAACCTATCGATGTTGTGTGGCCACCTGCTGCTTGCTCATGATTGCAACGGCTGGATGCTCCACGCTGACGGGCCCAAAAAACACCAAGAACAGCAAAAAGGATACGAGTTGGTCTCTCTTTAAAAAGAAAGACTACCAAGTTCCCCAGAGCATCAATGTCACTTGGACCTACGACATTTTCACCAAAGAGGGCAAGCCACCGACGCGAGGGTTTGGGGGACGTTTGTACTTTTACAACGAGAAGAGCCAAGCCATTCCGGTCGAAGGCGAGTTGACCGTTTACGGGTTCGACGACACCGACCGCAGCCACGATGGTTCCTCGATCGAATCGGCTGACAAGCGATTCCGCTTTACGGCCGAGCAGTTCACCTCCCACTTTTCCGAAAGCGAACTGGGAGCTTCCTACAGCATTTGGATTCCATGGGATGCGGCTCCAGGTACGCAAAAGAAGATCATGCTAATCCCGACCTTCAAGACCAAGGATGGACCAGTGCTTCGGGGCAACGCGGCGACCGTATTGCTGCCTGGGGTTGTTGCTCCCGAGGGCGAGCAGCGGGTGATACAAGCCTCCACGCAAAACGGAGTGCAGAGAGCCTCGCACACCAGCAGCCCGCCTGCTGGAACCGCACTCGGCCAGGCGATTCCCGGCCAAGCGATTCCCGGCCAGGCGATGTCTGGGCAATCGGTGTCCGACCAAGCGCCGCGAGATCCCGCACATCGAACCACGACGATCCAGTATCCGGCCCGGAACTATCCGACCAAACCGGTCCTGTCAGCCGAGCGAGCCAGCGAGTTGCTCCAGCAGATCCAGGAATCGCAAGCCACACCGCTTCCGATCCCTACTGCCGCGAACTTCGAAAACGGCCAGATGACCATCACCGAGACGAGAGTCCCTGTGGGGCAAGTCGCGACGCAAGCCCCGGGGTTCCACCTGCCGATCACCCCGATGCAAGGAAGTACGATTTCCGGCGTCGGAATCGGAGCACAGATGTCTAACGGGCAATCCCTACCGGGGTTTGCTCAGCTCTCGGTGGTGCCACGTTCAGTTCATTCCGAACCGAGTTCACCCCCGGCTCAAGCTGAATCAGTCGCTCCATCATCCGCTTATCCGCCTCGTTAGATACGTTGCCTCGCAGGACGACTTGGCCGTCCTCGATAGAGACTTTCGCTCCCCGCAATCGTTCGGGGAGTGGAACGCGAGACATGCGGTTTTGGAGTTGCCCGGAAAGATTCCCCACGCGTTGGGGATCGACGGCAATGTCTGGACGAACGGTCGCACGGAAACTGCCTTTTCCACCCTGGGCCTGATTCCCACGACCGGCTTGGTTGCGGCCTAATCCGCCTCCGAGTCCGCCTAGGCCACCGATTCCACCGAGTCCGCCACCACCGAGTCCGCCCAAGCCCCCGCCGAGGCCTCCGATCCCGCCGCCGAGTCCACCGCCTCCGGCGTTGCTCGAAGGTCCGATTCCAAAGACCGCAGCCCCGCCGACCCCTCCGGGCAATGGTTGACTAAGATAATCGGGGAGAATTCCAGTTCCTCCGGAAACTCCCGCTCCGCCGAATCGGCCCGGGAGTGTTCGACCACCTGTAGCTCCGCCGAATCCGCCGGTTTGGCCGAATCCACCTTGCTGCCCAAAGCCACCGGTTTGACCAAAGCCGCCTTGTTGTTGGCCGAATCCACCTTGTTGTTGCCCGAAGCCACCGGTTTGACCGAAGCCGCCGGTTTGCCCGAAGCCGCCGGTTTGCCCGAAGCCGCCGGTTTGCCCGAAGCCGCCGGTTTGACCGAAGCCACCTGTACCGCCACCACCTAGCCCACCGAGGAGCCCTGCAAGGCTACCCAAGCCGCCACCGCCGAATTGACCTAGGGCCAGTCCGTTCGAGCCCGCGACGGTTCCTCCGACGAGCATCATCCAACCAAACCAACGGCAAATATTTCTTTTCATGGCATCTTTCCTTTTTCGCGACTCGTCGAGTGCATGAGCCTAGCGATACAACCCCTGGATTGTATTAGGGTTTCGGACTCAAAGCACCGTCGGAACGCATTATTTACCCCAAATCCAAGCGACTTGAACGTTCTGCCGTCGGCTTGGGGGATGTTGGGACGCAAAAGCCCGAAAGAATCGATCCTGACGGTCATTCGGATCGGCGAGGTTGGATCGATTTTCCGTTCCTTGCGTTCAGCGTTCTTTTCCCAACGTTTGGTTAAGCTACAATCGGACAACTTAGTAATCTTCCCTAGCCGACGAGACACAAGAACGGCGCGACTTTTCCTTTCAGGACCGTCATTATTTCCGATTCCTCCACTTCCACTCGACGATACGAATCCGAAAGCGTCAAGGAGCCCAAATCCCTCCAGGCCCGGTGGGGTGAGCTCAGTTCCCGGATCGACTTGCAATTGCGAGATCGCTTGGACCGGTTTTCCGAAGAGTCTCCAGAACGACTTGTACAAGCCGTCGAGTATTCGCTTCTTGCTCCCGGCAAGCGTCTCCGGCCCGTTTTGTGCCTCTTGGCCTGCGAGACTTCCGGAGCGCCGATGGAGCAAGCCTTTGGAAACGCGTGTGCCTTGGAGATGATTCACTGCTATTCTCTCATTCACGACGATCTGCCGGCGATGGATGACGACGATCTACGCCGAGGGCGACCGACATGCCATAAGCAGTTCGATGAGGCCACAGCGATACTCGCCGGAGATGCCCTTCAGCCCATGGCCTTCGAGTCGATTGTCCAAGCCGATCAATCGGCCCAGGCGATGATCGAAAGCTGCCGAATCTTGGCCTGGGCCTCAGGGATCCGAGGTATGGTCGGCGGTCAGATGGACGATCTCCTCGAAGAAAATCGATCGGAGATGCGCCCCCGAGGGACCTTGGCGAGCCCCGAGGCCCAATCCCCTGAGGTTCGCCTCAGTTCGATCCATCGACGCAAAACCGGTGCGATGATCGAAGCCTCGGTTCTTCTAGGTGCGATCGCCGCCGAAGCTCCAGCGGCGACTCGCACGGCCTTGGCCACCTACGGGCGTGGGATTGGAATTGCCTTCCAAATCGTCGATGATCTCCTGGATGTCGAGTCGACTTTCGAGAAAACTGGAAAAGCGACCGGCAAAGACGCCGCCCGGGGCAAACTGACCTTTCCTGGCGTCTATGGTATTGAAAATAGCCGAGACATGGCCGAGCGTTGGGTGGCTGAATCTTTGGCGGCCTTGGCACCCCTTGAGGAACGTGCCGAGGGCCTCCGACAAATTGCGAAGTATATTCTCGAAAGGCATAGTTGATGGCGTCCCACCCTTTGCTCTCACAACTGGACTCGGCCGATCCGCTACGAACCATGAGCGTCGAGCAACTCGACCAGATGGCTCTGGAAATTCGAGATGTGCTGTGCAATTTGCTTGCCACCCGAACGGCCCACTTTGCCTCCAACCTCGGGGTTGTCGAGCTTTGCCTAGCCCTTCACAGCGTCTTTGACTTTAAGTCCGATCGGTTGATCTGGGACACGGGCCATCAGATCTACCCTCACAAATTGATCACGGGCCGCTACAAGCAGTTTCGCTCGATCCGCGAACGCGGTGGACTCATGGGTTACCCCAATCCCCAGGAGAGCCCTTACGATCTGTTCATGACCGGCCATGCAGGCTGCAGCGTTTCGACCGCACTGGGGCTCAAGTCCGGTGACGATCTGATGGATCAAAAGCGCCGCAAAAGCATCGCGGTCATCGGCGACGGGGCGCTTCCCTCGGGGATCGTCTTTGAAGCCATGAACAACGCTGGGGAATTGAACAAGGATTTGATCGTCGTGCTCAACGACAACAAAATGTCGATTTGTCCTCGCGTCGGTGCCTTAGCAAACTACCTCGATCGCTTGCGCACCAACCCCTTCTATACCGGGCTCAAGCAAGAAGTCGCCAAGATCCTCAATAGGGTACCTGTGCTCGGCGATCCGACTGAGAAACTCTTGGCCCAAGTCAAGGAGGGGGTCAAGGCGGGAATGGTCGGTGGCATGCTCTTTGAGGAATTCGGATTCAAGTACATCGGACCTATCGATGGACACGACATTCGTCTCCTGCGAAAATACCTCGAGATGGTCAAGGACCAGCCGGGGCCGACGCTCTTGCACGTTGTCACGGAGAAGGGCAGGGGGTACAAACCCGCCGAGGACGATCCGGTCTATTTTCATACACCTCCGGCCTTTGAGGACGAGGACGGATCTCCCCGCGTTTTATCTCTTGGCGAGAAGCCCGCCTTCACCAATTACGCTCGAGACGCAATCGCAAGCCAGATGCGAAACGACCCACGCGTGACGATCATGACGGCTGCGATGTGCCAGGGGAACAAACTAGAACCGGTGCGTGACGAGTTCCCGACTCGCTTTTTCGATGTCGGCATCTGCGAATCTCATGCAGTGGCATTTGCGGCCGGACAAGCCAAGGTCGGTCTACGTCCGATCGTTGCGATCTACAGCACCTTCATGCAGCGATCCTACGATCAGATCTTCCAAGAAGTCGCGTTGCAAAACCTGCCCGTTGTTTTGATGATGGACCGGGCCGGCTTGACCGGCCCAGACGGTCCGACCCACCACGGTCTGTTCGATATCGGCTATACACGTGTTTTCCCGAACATCGTGATGATGGCTCCCGGGGACTCGACCGAGGTCGAGCCCATGCTTGAGTTTGCGCTCAAGCAACCCGGTCCAACGTCGATCCGATATCCCAAGGCCAGCGCGCTGGCCTTTGAACGCCCCGTGCAACCGATCGAGTTGGGTAAGTCCGAGACACTCCGCAAGGGTCGCGATGGAACCATCATCGCCATCGGAGCGATGCTTCAACAAGCCCTTACGGCGGCCGATTTGCTCAGCGCCGAAGGCTTGGATGTGACCGTGATCAATGCGCGTTTCATTCGACCTTTGGATCTGGCGATGCTTTCGAAAGTCTTTGAAGAATCCCGATTTGTTGTGACGGTCGAAGAGGGGGCATTAGCTGGCGGTTTCGGTTCGGCAGTCCTCGAAGCGGCATGCCAAAACGGTTGGGACACTCGAATCCTTAGGATCCTAGGAATTCCAGATCGCTTCATCGAGCACGGGGATCGCAACGAATTGCTCGCCGAAATCGGCATCGATCCGGCAGGGATCGCCAGCACCTGCCGACTCCTTGCCGAACGCTTCGCCGACTCACAAACGGCTGGGGTTTAGCTCCCATGGAACACGGATTTATCGCTTGGGCCAAACAGCGCGCTTTGCGATTACCCAAAATCAAACTCGGCATCGGCGACGACTGCGCCCTGATGGCTTCCGATGGGTCCGATTGGGTGGTCACGACCGATTCGCTCTGCGAGGGGACCCACTTTATTCTCCAGGAATGCGGTCCGCTGGCCGTCGGGAGAAAACTCGTTGGCGTGAACCTCAGCGACCTTGCCAGCATGGCCGCCGAACCAGTGGCGGTCTTTCTTTCCTTGTGCCTACCTCGCACCCATGCAGATCGCCTAGGAGCGGAAATCTACGAAGGAGTCTGCCAAGCCTGCCAGGAGCACAACGTCGCGATCGGAGGAGGGGACACCAACGTGTGGGATGGACCTTTGGTGGTCCATATGACGGCCGTCGGAACGGCCAGAGCCCAGGGGAGTTGGCTCCGAAGCGGAGCTCGGCCCGGAGATAAAATCGTCGTCAGCGGCCATCTAGGAGGGAGCCTTCTTGGCAAGCACCTAGACTTTGCACCTCGCCTGAAGATCGCCCAGGCGCTCTATCCGTTGGGGATCGTCCAAGCGGCCACCGACATCAGCGATGGTCTTGGGGTCGATCTGCTGAACATCACCGTCGCTAGCCGATGCGGAGCCGAAGTCGACCTAGACCGAATCCCGATCAGCGATGCGGCCATCGAAGCGGCACAAACCAGTCGACAGAGCCCATTGGAGCACGCGATCGGCGATGGTGAAGACTTTGAACTGCTCATGGCGGTCGATCCTGCGAAGATCTCCGAGTTGCCTTCCGAGGTCGACGGAGTCCCACTGACTGTGATCGGAACTTTCGTCAGTCGAACCGGACTATGGTCCCGAAACAAACGGGGCGTTATGCAGTTGCAACCCCGTGGTTATGTCCACGGGATTTAAACCTTAAACCAGCCGGTACGATTCCAGTTGCCCATAGAGGGCTCGTTTGCTCTCTTGACCCAACGCCCCGTTGGGCAATCTGGGGGGACCGACGGGAACTCCGAGATATTCCATGGTCGCTTTGGCTGCTGCGATGTATCCGTAGCTAGCTAGAAGTTCGATCAGTTGAACACTCTGCAGTTGCTCCAGACGGGCTTGTTCCCAATCCCCGGCCTCCAGTGCGCGGATCATTCTATGGTAGATCGGTGAGGCAAAGTTGTAGCTGCTTCCTACGGCGCCTTGGGCTCCGGTGGCCCAGGCTCCGAGCAGATGCTCATCGATCCCCCAAGGTACATCCCAGCGTCCCTCTTGGAGCGTCAAGCAACGCAGGTAGCTGGCCAGATCCGGGTTGGTGAATTTCAATCCTACCAAGTTCGGGATCGACTCGGATGCTTTTGCCAAAAACTCGGGCATCGAAAAATGCACGCCGGTGAGCACCGGGATATCGTAGAAGTAAAAGGGCAATTGAGGCCCAGCGTTTGCGATCTGTCGGCAGCACTCGATCAACAGTTCCATCGACCGAGGCTTGAAGTAACTCGGAGACAGAGCCGACACCGCATCGGCCCCGATGGCTTGTGCATGCTCCGTCAACTGCTTGGCATCCGACAAGCAATTGCATCCGACATGAACGACCAATCTCAATGGGCTACCTCGGCGAACATGGCTCCAGCGATCGGCCAGCGCCAAGCGTTCATCGAGGCTCAGCGAGTGGCTCTCGCCGGTGCTTCCACCGACGAAGACCGCTGAAATCCCCCTGGAAATCATGAACTCGGCTTGGCGTTCGATCGCCTCAAGATCGACGGCCCCGTCGTTGTGCATCGGAGTATGGACGGCGGCGACAAGGCCGAGCAAACGTTGGAATTCCATGTTCAAAAATGCCTTTTTCCAGGGAGCTTCAAGGGGTTCATTACGATGGGTGCTCTTGCTTATCGCTAGACCTAACTTTGATGCTCAATACCAAACCTATCGAGACGATCGCAAGCGATGCGAACAAGCCGAAACTCACGTTCAGTGGAACTTTGGCGTCTTGGAGTCGACCGAATCCCCAGTCGGCCAATCCTCCAAAACTGATGCTGACGAAATTCATGATCCCATAGCCGGTTGCTCGGTGATTCGCACCGACGATTTGCGATAGGATCGGCATGTTGTTGCAATCGAAAAAACCCCAGCCAAGGCCAAAGAGGATCAGAAAACAGGTGGCCATCGTCACATCGTGTGCATTGCCCACACCGAAGATCGCAGGAACGATCATCGCCATACCAAGTGCGCTGACGTAGATCCTGCCACGCTCGGTCCGCCGCATCGAGCGATCGGCGAGCATCCCGCCGAGGCTGGCTCCAACGATCGCTGCGACTTGCCAATACAACGTCGCTGTGACCCCTGAGGCTCCTTGGCCTAGCCCGAAGCGTTCCTTCAAGATCGAGGGCATCCAATCGCGGACCACCCAACCTGCCATCGCCGGCAAAGTGAAGTAAGCGACGAGCAAAAGAAAGGAGGGATTCCTCAGGAGTTCCATGAAACTCGATCTCCAAGAGGACTTGGAATACGAGTGCAAGCGATCCGAGCCGAGATCTAAGTGCCTTGGGGAATCGCGGAGAAGCATCGCCAAGGGCAGGGCATAGAGCATTCCGATGATACCACAGGTGATAAAAGCCCAACGCCAACCGAAGTGGCTCGCAGCATACCCTCCAAAACCCCCGCAGATGACCCCCAGGTAGATCGCCATCTGATGGAGCCCGACGGCGCGCGAGCGCGTCGCCTCGGAGTGGTAGTCGGCAATCAATGCCAAGGCTGCGGGGATGTAAAACGCCTCGCTTACCCCCATGAGCGATCTTGCCCAAAGCAATTCTTGATACGATTGGACTTGGCCTGTCCACCAAGTGATCGCCGACCAAGCGAACAAGCTTGCGCAGATCGTCCAGCGACGCGAATAACGATCGGCGATCGAACCACCGACCAAAGAGAAAAACGCATAGACCCACTTGAACTGGCCGAGCATGATTCCCCACATCTCTTGTGGATTCTGAGAATTGCTGAACTCGGGGATCGACTCGATGACCGAATCTCGCATCGTCGCCATCATTTGGCGATCGAGGTAGTTCAGCAATGCCACGGGCATCAAAAGCAGGACAAAAAGCCAAGCGCGTGTCGTACCCAAGTCACACTCTCCCGTTAGGTATTCCCAGTTAGGTACACCGATTAAGTTCCTCGACGATTGCCAAACCAACGGATGTGCTGGCGATCGCACAGCCTCAGGTCATGCGTTTTGCACCAGTCGGCCAGCCAGCTTAATTGGATATCGAGCTCCTCGGTATGGACCCCTCGGGGCATGAGCAAGACCCGGTGACGGTCCCAGCCTCGCAGATGCGACAGGTACTCGAGGACCTCCTCGGCGTCGAGGATCGATCCGACGACAAATTTCAACTGATAATCCCCCTTGGACATCAGCGACTCGACGACCTGAGGTGCATAGCGGACCGCTTCGTGCTTGCGAACCCAGGCCTCGCCAATGTAATCGATGGGGCTCGAGTTGCTCAATTTCGGACTGATCGACCAGAGGTCGCAATCCACATGGCCGTCGAGTGTTCCAGCCGTCTCGATCGTGATGTGCTTGCCTCGGTCCTTGAGCTCCTTGCAGAGCTCCGCGAGGTTTTCGAAGATCATCGGCTCACCGCCGGTGATCACCACATGTTCGGCCCGAAACGCATCGATCTTGCGCAGTATTTCCTCGACCGGATGAGTGTCCCCTTCGGGTTCCCAGGAAGCGTATCGGGTATCGCAGAACCAGCATCTGAGGTTGCAGCCGCTAGTGCGAACGAAGATGCTCGGAGTCCCGGTAAGGAACCCTTCTCCCTGAACGCTCTGGAAAATCTCGGAAATCCTGATCAATCAACAACTCATTTCTCGTAATGGCGACCGACGCTTGGATCAAAAACTCGGGGGGCTTCGGTCCGCAGCCCTATTTTCGGTGAAGCGCAAGGCTAAAAAATCGCGAGGCTAAATCGGCTCGATCTGTTGTATTTTGGGGGGATTGCTAAGATACTCCAAGGCCTCGAAAGCCTATTGGCCAGAGGCCTTTGCAAATTCATTCTAGATTCAATCCTGTTTTTACCCCAGAATTCACCGCCGTGCCAGGAACACCTTTTGCCGACCAACTCGAGTGCTTCGATAACTCTTACCCAAACCGAGAGTATACCATCGAAATCTTCTGCCCCGAGTTCACTTCGATCTGTCCCAAAACCGGCCAACCGGACTTCGGTACGCTCGTTTTCCGGTACGTTCCGGATAGAAAATGCGTCGAGCTCAAAAGCCTCAAACTCTACCTGCAAAAGTTCCGAAACGAGGGGATTTTCTACGAAAACGTCACGAACCGAATTTTCGATGACTTCCTCGAGGTCGTCAAACCTCGCAGCGCGACCCTCGAAAGTCGCTGGGGAGCACGCGGCGGGATCACCTCGACGATCACCGTCTCGCACACGCAATCTGTTTAGTCTCCAACGGGCATTTCTCCAATCGGGCCGACGCGAATCATGCAACACCAGACCCTTGCTCCCCTGCTCCTGGGTGGATTGGCAGACGAAGCTGCCAACCAAAAGACGGCCATGCAGCAGTTCTGCGCCTTTGCTGCACTAGGGCTACGCTACTACACGCTTCGATTCATCGATGCCGGTACAGGGGCAGGGATCCAAAATGTGATGCAACTCGAACCCCAAGGGATCGAGAACGTCCGGAACTTGCAAAAAGAGTACGGCCTGAGCGTCTCGAGCATCGGCTCGCCGATCGGTAAGGTCAAGCTTCTGGATGTCGACGACGGGACCAACAACCGATACGTTCCGTTTCAGGATTACCTTCAGAAGGATGTCCGACGCGCTTGCGATCTTGCAAACCAATTCGATTGCAAACTCATCCGCGGGTTCTCCTTCTATCATCCCAAAGGAACCGATCCGCACGCGCACCTGCCCCAAGCGATCGACCAAATCGGTCAAATCGCAAGCATGTGCGACTCCTACGGCCTGACCTACGGCTTGGAGGTCGAAGCCAACTTGGTCGGTCAGACCGGCAAACTGCTTGCCAAGGTCCACAGCGCGGTGGCTCATCCGGCACTGGTCCTGGTCTTCGACGGAGCGAACCTCGTGTGCCAAGGCATGTCGACCGACGAAGTCTTCGAGGAATACCTTGCCATGAAACCTGGCTTGGGCTGGATCCACATCAAAGACTACAAAAAGCCCAGCAGCGCCTCGAGCCACGTCGACGAAGAGTCCCTCAAGGCCTTTGTGCCGGCCAATCTAGGCGATTCGGGTCACGAAGCGATCTTCCGCGACCTGATGGCCGACTATCCGGAACTCCTCGAGCGACTCGGCGCCCGGGGTATCCCTGGCCTGTTTATCGACCTAGAACCCCACGTCAAAGGGGGTGGGCAATTCGGAGGCTTCAGTGGCCCAGACGGCTTTGGCGTGGCCCTTCGCGGTCTGTGCAAAGTTCTCGACTATGTGGGTTTCCCTTATAAACTGCGGGAATTCGAAGACATACGAATCTCCTGAGCATCCCGATTCGGCCAACGTCAACCTATCCTCCTACGCGGTGAGCTCCTCGATGTCTTTAGCCGATGCGGACTGGAAAAGGCTCTACGCGTTCGAGCCACACTACCACCAACTCGCTGCACCCTTGCGAAAACCACTCGCAGGATCCAAGCCGCTTCGGATGCACTACCTTGATGCGGCTCCTCGCGACGGCCAAGCCAAAGAGAAACCCTGCATCGTCGCTGTCCACGGCAACCCGACTTGGTCCTTTTATTACCGATCCATCGCTGAGCATTTTTCCAAAACCCACCGGGTTCTGGCCGTCGACCACATCGGCTGCGGCTTGAGCGACAAACCGCAGCGTTACGACTATTGCTTAGAGCAGCACACTGCAAATTTGGTCGGGTGGTTCGATGCGTTGGAACTAGAGCGGATCGTCCTGGTCGTTCACGATTGGGGAGGTGCCATCGGCCTGGGTGCGGCCCTGAAGCGTATCGATAAAATCGCAGGGATCGTCGTCCTCAACACCGGGGCGTTTCCACCCCCTTATGTGCCTTGGCGCATCCGAGCCTGCCGCATCCCCGTCGTAGGAAGCTTCGCCATGCGGTACCTCAATGCATTTGCCCTGGCTGCGACTCGAATGGCGATCGATCGATTGCCTCGGCTCGATCCGAGTGTGCAAGCCGGATTGCTTGCCCCGTACGATTCGCCTTCCAATAGGGTTGGAATCGATACGTTCGTAAAGGATATCCCGCTGAGTCGTTCCCATCGGACCTACCAGGTGCTCGTTGAGCTCGAGCAGGAGTTGCCAAGGCTGGGGAATTTGCCGATCCATTGCGTCTGGGGGTTGAAGGACTGGTGTTTTCGGCCCGAGTGCCTGCGGCGATTGCAGAAGGCTTGGCCCAAGGCCATCGCGCATGAGCTTCCAGATGTCGGTCATTACGTCATGGAAGAAGCGCCGAGTGAAGTTCGAGCAGTCCTGCATTCGCTGATCGAGAAGCTCTAACGGCAAGTTCCGCCTCCGCCGGGGCCTTACTCTTGGCCTCCGTCGGGACGAGCCCGACGAGAGGCCAAGAATGTTTTTCTAACGGTCAAAACGTACCGAATCGATATTCATCAATCCGCCGCGATTTTCTGGATTGATCGCTTCGAAGACCAAATCGGCTCGATCGACCGTCGGCTCGATCGCCATCGAACGCTCGTACCAGCCATCCCAATCGCCGTTGACATCGACGCGCATCTTGCCGATCACCGGGCCGTCGATCGATCCTTGATGGACCCAAATCTCCCCTCCGGCGCCGGCTGAGCATACGCGGAATTGAAGCGAGCGGACCTGATCGAGCCGCACGTTCTTGATCACAAAGTACGATCCGTGGTCGATTGCCCCGAGGAACTTACCCTGACTTGCTTTGTTTCCTGCGAGCTCGCTCATGCGGACAATCTGGTCGGCCCGTTCGGCTTCTCGCAGCCGAGGCTTCAACTCGATCGTTTGGTAACCGGTCAGCGACGGGAGCGAGGGGGCTCCCAGGTCCGCATAGCGAGCCGTCAGTCGAATCGCCGCGCCGTGATTTTCGGGCTTTTGAGCAAGCTCGATTTGGCCACGCATCCCACGGATGGTTTGGCTTGTCGGATCGGGTTCTGCGGCATACACCCAAGAGACCATCTGCGTGACCTCCTCCCGTGTATGCTGAGCATGCGGTAGCATCGCGACCTTGCCCCATACCCCGGTCGAACCTTTGAGCACCCTTTCGATCGATAGCTCCATGGCTGCACTTTGGCCTCGGTATTTGTTGGCGATGTCCAAGAAGGACGGTCCGACGATCGCTCGGTCGAGTGCGTGGCAATTGAAACAATCGCTCGATCGCATGAGCTTCAAGCCCACGGGCGATGCCTCTTCGTTGAGCGTCGTTGCTCCGCCGGCCAAAAGGTTGGCTTGGATGCTGACGCGATCGGGCGCCGAGGGGTCGAGATTATCTAGATCGGTTGAGTTCAGGACCTTCTCGTCGGAACTGCCATCTTCTTGATCCGTCACGGTGACCTGATAGGTAAGCTCTTGGCCTGCGTCGAAAAAATCGCCGTCTTGGGGACTGACAAATGCGATGGTCGGTACGGAATTGCCGACGATGACGGGTACAACCGCCGTTGTGGAAGCTCCCTGCGGGTCTTCGACTTTGACCTCGACGTTGTAGACTCCAGGCTCTTGAAAAACGTGCTCGATGTTCGGACCGGTCCCGATGGCCACGCGATCGTTTGCGTCTGCCGAGTTGACTTTGGTCCAGGTAAAGAGCAACGGGTCGCGGTCTTTATCGGTCGATGACTCGGCGGAAAACGAAACCCTCAGCGGTTCTTTGCCAGCGCGATTTGCGGCTGGACCTTCGGCTTGGGATATCCTTGCCTGCGGAGTCCGATTGCCGGCTTGGTAATCGACCCGCACGAGCTTTGCATCGGGATTGACTCCCCAGGTTTCGCCGTATTCGATGACGTAGAGCGAACCGTTTTTGTCGAATTGCAAATCGATGGGTCGAATGAACTTTTCGTTGGGCATGAAACGCTCCATCGACTCGATGTTCGAGTCTGCATCGAGCTTGACGGCCACGATCCAATTCCGGGACCACTCATAGATAAAGACGGTCTTATCCATCGAAGCTGGGAATTTTGTCGGTGATTTCAAATCGGGATCGTAGGCATACGTTGGACCTGCGCAGGCCGTGCGGCCTCCGGTGCCCAGTGCAGGGAACTCCTTGGACTCACCCCCTGGGTAGTAGATCCAAGCTGGTTGGGCGGGCGGGAGTTCCTTGAGGCCAGTGTTGAACTTCGAAAAGTTGATCGGCTTGGACGGATCGAATGCATTGCCGATCGCGCCGGAACTGAAGTCGACTTGGAGATAAGGCCGGTTGTTGCCGATGAAAAGAGGCCAGCCGAAAAAGCCTGCTTTGCGAGCTTGATTGAATTCATCGTACCCGCGTGGACCACGAGGACCATCGCCGCCGGCGTCGGGCCCGACATCCCCCCAGTAGAGAAATCCGGTCCGTTGGTCGATGTTCAACCGCCATGGATTGCGGCATCCCATGACGTAGATCTCCGGATGGCCGGCCGAGCCTTCTTTGGGGAACAGATTCCCCTCGGGGATACTGTAGGTCCCGTCGTCGTTGGGCCGAATCCGGAGGATTTTGCCGTTGTAACTGTTGGTATTGGCACTGGTCCGCAGAGCGTTAAATGCACTTTTTTCCTGGCGTTCGTCGATCGGTGCAAAGCCTTGGGAATCTCCAAAGGGGTTGGTGTTGTCCCCCGTGCCGATGTACAGACAGCCATCGGGACCAAATTCCATAGAGCCGGCATGGTGGCAACACTCTTGGCGCTGCTCTTGGTACTTCATAAGAAGCTTTTCGCTCTGGAGATCCAACGAGCCATCGGCAGCGAGTGTAAAGCGGCTGATGTGCTGGCCTGAAAAATCTGGGGGCGAGTATTGCAGATACACCCAGCGGTTTTGGGCAAACCGGGGATCCAACGCGATGCCGATCAAACCGTTCTCTTGCTCGGTGGTTACTTTCACCGAGCCGATGGTTTGGATTTGCCGGCTCTTGGGTTCAATCGCTTTGATCTTTCCTGCCAATTCGATCAGATAAATCGTCCCGTCTGGGGCGATCGCCATCTCCATGGGTTGGGTCAGTCCATCGACGAGTACTGTCTTTTCGAACCGAGCAGGGTCCATCGCGTTTTGCTGGCCGCACGCTCTGTTCGAGCCAGGCGCGGCCCCCCCGGCCAGAGTAAAGCTTGCTAGAGCCCAAAAGAAAGCTTTGCGGAACGATAGCCTCGATCGTGTCATGGTCTTTGTTTTCATGAAGAATTTTCAAGTGGAAAGCAAGTAGTAAGGAATGGTAGCTCGATCAGCGCGACGTGTTGGAGGGGTACCGCTGTTTGATACGGTCATAGATTCGGCTCAGTTCTGAGTCGATGGCAAGATCCCCTTCGGTCTTTTTGCACGAGTGCATGACGGTTGTGTGATCGCGCCCGGAGAAGTGGTTGCCGATGGCCTCAAAGGACTCGTTGGTCAGTTGTCGCATCATGAGCATGGCCAAGCCCCGTGCGCGGACGACTCCGGATTTCCGGGAGGGCCCAGTCAGGGCATCGAGCGAAAGCTGGAACTCTTTTGCGACGAGCTTGAGCAACTCTTTGCAGGTGACTTTCGAGGCCCCTGCGCTGACGATTTTCTCGATTTGCTTGAGGGCCGATTGCCGAGGGGTCGCGGTTTTTTGGGATGCGTTTTTTAGCAGTGGGAGTTTGGCGAGCGAATCGGCTTGGAGCTGCACGACCCAACGGTGCAAGAGCCCTTTGAGCTGCACGGCCGTCGGCTGGTCTTGGATCCGCGAGCAGAACTTGCGGATGTCCTCTTGGGATATTTCCGGTGCGATTTCGGCCAGCAGGTTGCCGGCGATGGCTCGGCGTGCGGCCGGTCCGGGCAATTGGACCGGAACGCTCAGCCCTGCGGCCAGCAGGCTTTGGAGTCCGGGTTGGAGCCCCGAACGCAATCGAGGCAACTCAGGGCAGGTCACGACGACCAAACGCGAGGCCTCCTCGGCGTCTTTAAGGATGGCGATCAGTTCGGCTTGCGCCGCAGGCTTGGTAGCCAACTCGTGGAGGTTATCGATGAGAAGTCCATCGCATTGGCGATGGATCAGTCGGAAGCGAGCCATATCGTCGGCCTTGATCCCACGCTGCAAGGCCCTTCCGAATTCCGTGCCGCTGGTGAGTGTGAGTTTGCGTTGGTTCCCATCGCGCGACCATCTCCATAAGAGTTCGTGGGCCAGCGTGGTTTTGCCGGCTGCGTTTGGGCCGAAGAGGACCACCGGCGAGAGGGAGCTCAAGCCGGCGATCGAGAGTCCGGAAAAGAGTTCCTCGAGGGCTTGATTCTCCGGCCCTAGAAAAAACTGAGAGAGCAGCAATGCTGGGGGAGGGATGATCTGCTGGACCCCTCGACGGAGACTCACGCGGTTTAAATCGATGGCAGTGAATTCTTGTGTTTTGGTCATCTCTGCATCGGTTCGATTTACTGAGCGGTTCGATTACTCGGCGGTATCCAAATAAGGGTCCTGGCCCATGTCTCGTTGGATTTTAGTCCGTTCTTTCTCGTGATAAAGAAGCGCCATACGATCTCGGAAGTGTTTGCGCTCGACTTTTCGTTGGGCTTTACGAAAAAGGGATGCCATCGAGTCGCTATATCGACCTTGCTCGCCCATGAGTTTGTATTTCTCGGAGGGTTTCAGGCCAAAGCCGTTTCGAAGGATTTCGTCGTCCATGGCAAGGTATTGACGGTATGTGCCTGGGTCCCCCTGGCGACCGCATCGTCCGATGAGCTGGCGGTCGATGCGCGCCGCATCGTGCAACTCGGTGCAGATGACCATCATTCCTCCGAGGGCTCGGACCTCATCGCGCAGTTTGACGTCCGTGCCTCGGCCTGCCATGTTGGTCGCGACGGTGATTTGCCCCTGTTCCCCTGCGAGTGCGACGATTTCCGCCTCACGTTCGATTTCGTTGGCGTTGAGGATTTGAACTTTCATGCCTTGCTGGCGCAACATGCTTGCAAGGATGTTCGATTTGTCGATCGATCGCGTGCCGATGAGCACAGGGCGTCCAATCGAATGCACTTCGAGGACTTCTTGAACGATGCGTTCGAATTTTTCCATCATGTCTTTGCAGACGATGTCTGGAAGTTTTTTGCGTTGGGGGGGGCGATTCGTCGGGACTTGGAGCACAGGGGTGCGATAGATCTTACGAAGCTCCCCGGCGCTGGTCGCGGCCGTACCGGTCATGCCCGCAAGGTATTTGTAGCGAAGAAACAGGTCTTGGACCGTGATGCGGGCCGCTTGGCCCGTCGGGACTGAGACCTCGACGCCCGCACTGGCCTCGACGGCTTGGTGGATTCCGTCTCGCCACTTTCGACCTTCGGCTAGCCGACCGGTGAATTCATCGACGATGACAATCTCACCATCGCGGACCACATATTGGCGATCCAAATGGTAGTCGCGGAGAACACGGATAGCCCGCTCGATATATTCGTAAAGATCCACAAGTGCCACGGTGCGTATCTGGTCGGGTCGGGGAAGGGCTCGGACGTGCTGTCGGCCTTTGGAGGTCAGCTCGACTTTGCGACTGTCCTCCTCAAGGGTGTAGTCTTCTTGATAGACAAATGCCGATACGTGCTCGGCGGCCCATCGGAACGAGGCAATGACCGCCTCGCGAGCCTCGTCCCCTAGCGATCCGATGATCAGAGGCGTTCGAGCTTCGTCGATGAGAATGCTGTCGGCTTCGTCGACCAAGGCAAAGTGCATCCCGCGTTGGACCGGTTGCTCACCTGCCGAACTCCAACGCTCGTTGGACCCTGCTCCCAAAAAGTCATTGACGTTGCGGCCCTGGGCACGCATGAGCAATCGGTCTCGCAAGAAATCAAACCCGAACTCCTTGGCTGTACCGTACGTGATATCCGAACCGTAAGCTTGGCGCCGCTGGTCCTGGTTGTGATCGGTCAAGACGATCCCGACTTTAAGTCCCAGCGCGTCGAACAATGGACGCATCCAGTCGGCATCGCGATGGGCTAGGTAGTCGTTGACGGTCGCTAAGTGAGCTCCTTTGCCGAGCATCGAGTGGAGCACTAGCGGAAGGGTCGCCGTGAGCGTCTTGCCCTCGCCCGTCTGCATCTCGGCGATACACCCGTGGTATAGGCAGACCCCACCGAAGATTTGAACATCGTAGTGACGCATGTTCATCCTCCGCCGACCCGCCTCGCGGACCAGCGAATAGCATTCGGGCAAGAGGGTCTCGAGCGACTCGCCGCTCTTGGCGCGGTAGATCAGGGACAAGAATTCCTTGCGGAGCTGCGGGTCGCTAAGCGCTTTGCGATGCTCTTCCCATCCGTTGACGGCTCGGGCCTGCTCGAGCCATTGATTGATCTTATAAGCCCCCACGCCGGGGATTTTCCAGCCTGCGGCCACGTGGGGTCGGTAGGGGAGTTGAAGCGGGATGTCTTTTCCCGGATTGGAGGACGGCTTGTCATTCATACGGAGTCAATTTTAACCAGCAAAACGAGAGCATTTAGCCCCAGTTTAGGACTTTGGAGACTTTTCCTGGAAGTCTCTCCGGGGGTTGGGGTAAGGAAGGGGGAGTTCAAGGGCATTAGATAGCATTTTGTAACGACTAGGTATTTTGTGAAAATCGTTCCTAATGTCCGTTTTTTTTCCTTGCTGAGGCCTCTAACGGCCGATCCAAAGATTCGAAAGGTGCGCTTGGTAACGCGTAGCGAGAATATAATATGAAAATCAATCGATCCACTCTGACCTTGATCGTGGCCTCTCTGTGTGGAGTAGGGCCGACTTTTGCCTTCGGGCAAGACGCTCTGAGCGAGGCGGCTCGCTCGAGTGCAGGACGCATCGCCGATTCGGCTGGCGTTTCCAAGCCCCAAACTGGAGCAAGTCAATCGCTCTCAGACGCTGGAGAGGTCAAGGCTCCAGCATTGAAGAGCCCATCGGACCGCGTCGTTAGCGGAGCTTATCCGACGGCGACTTATCCTGCGACGGGAGCCTACAGGGCACCGGCCGTTCAGGGCGTTTCGGATTGTACATCTCCTGGGTGCACGACCCCGGGCTGTGATTCTAGTGGTTGTGACTCTCGGGTCATGGGCAGCAAAGTGTTTGGTGCCAGGCACTTGGGTCTCGGTGGATCTTGCGACTCTGGTTCCTGTGGGACGGGTGGATCGTGTGGATCGGGCGGTCTTCTCAGTGGGCTCGGAGGCGCTTGCGGCGTCGGAGCTTGCGGACCTGGTGCGGCTGGCAGTGGACTCGGGTGGGCCGAGTCCGACACGCTTTTATGGTGGGGCCGAGGTCTGACCAACTCTCCGGTGATTCTCGGGGGTAACAGCCCGACGGTACTTCCAACGAATCCTTTGTTGGGGGGTTACGACAACCCGCTCGGAACCGATATGCTTGTCGGTGCTCGCGCCAATCTTGGTCTGTGGCTCGATGATTGCCAAAACTACGGGGTCGGTGGACGTGCTTGGGGGTTGATCACCGATAGCTCCGAGCAGGTCATCACCAACGGTGGTAACTCGACTGGCATCGGTTTCTTCAACACCTCGCTGAACCAACCTGACACGTACATCGTGAACCTCGATCGTGGACCTTTCGGCCGCAACGTTGGGGAAATCGGTGTGTTGAACGACTTGGATCTGTTCTCCGGCGATCTTTATCTTCGAGCCATGCTCTTGGGGGATCGTTGCAATCGAGTGGACTTGCTCGGCGGTTACACCTTCCTGAGGCTCGATTCGGGCTATCAACTGCGATCCCGAATCGTCGACGGATGGACCGATGCTCCTCCACCGGTCACGACCGTGACGACCATCTTCGATCGGTTCTCGACGAAGAACGAGTTCCATGGTGGTCACATCGGGCTTCAATCGAACATCAACCGAGGTCGTTTCGGTTTGGGATTGATGGGTAAGGTAGCCATGGGCAACATGACTTCGACGAGCGACATCAGTGGAAGCTACGAGCAGATTCCACCGTTGCCTAGCTTGCCAGATCGGCAGAACCGAGGTTTGTTCACCCAATCGAGCAACATTGGAACGACGACTCGCGATGCGTTCACATTCATTCCAGAAATGAATGCGAAGTTGCGATACCAGATCGGTCGCTTCCAACTCGGTGTCGGCTACACCGTGGTGGTTCTACCGGAAGTCGCCATGGCAGCGAGCCAAGTCGACACCAACGTCGATGTGTTCGGGATCATCACTCCTCCGGTCAACTCGCCGGTTAACAAATTCAACACCGAGTCGTACTACCTCCACGGTATCGACTTGGGCGTCAGCTACAACTTCTAGGTCGCTGCGGATCGCAGAAGACTTCGAATCGACCAGTGAGATGTTTCGTGGCACCTAGCTTCGAAACATCTCTTCGTTTCCACATACCCCGGAATTGGTTATGGTACCTGTTATCGTTTCTCGGATCGGCCTTTGGTTGGATCAATTCTCGGCAACTCTCAGGGATTGGGAGTCCCTCCTTTGCGAATTGAGATCTGCGTATTTTCGGGAGGATGCCTCGCATTTGACTCGGTTGGCTCAGGAGATTGAGTCCTCCAAAGAGAGGATGCTGGCCTCCAAAACCGAACGGGAGTCGATCTTGACCCTTGCGCATGAACAAGGATTCAGCGCCTCGAATTTGCGCGAACTCTCAAGGCTCTTAGACGGCCAATGGCCAGCCCTTTGGACCCATCGACTGCTTGGTCTCGAGAACCAGATCTCTCGGATTCAGCAGTTAGGGGTCAGTCTTTGGATCCACTCTCCGGATTCCCGGAATGTGGTTTCGGAGCTGATTCAACTCTTGGGGTCCAAAACTCCTGGGTTGCCCCCGGCGCTTCGAATCGTCGATCCGGATGCACAGACCGAGCAGCAGGTTCCGAAAGCTCAGGGGCGCAAGGCCGCGTAAGAACACCGTACTGTCAAAGGGACATCCTAGGGGATCTCATCTGCGGTTTCGCGTTCCCCCTCAAGTTCATTGACTTTCGCAAACCCAGTGAGCCTTCCGGCTCCATGACCAAGTACCCTCAGAGCGATGGGAGCAACGATCTGAGTGGCTCCTTTTCCGATTGGAAAAAAACCCAGCGTCTCCGCTACGGCTGAGCCGGCCAAGTCGCCGTAGACGTAAGGGTAAAGCTTTCTCTCGAGTGCCCAACGGTCCTTGGCTTGAGCATAGCCGATGACATCTTTCGATACATTCCATTGATGAACCAGTGGGACTACGGGTAAAAGTTGGGCAGCCGAGTAGGTCCCTAGCCAATCTTGGTGCTTGTGATATTCCTTGGCATCGCCTGCTCGTAGGAGCGATCGAATCGGTCTTGTGGAATTGATGCTGAGCGTATTGGTGTAAGGGTTGTAGGTGTCTCTGTGCAAAGCGCGTGCAGGAAAAAGGGAATAGGCGATCAGGCTCAACGAGCCTCCTGTATATTTCCAAATCGGTGCGATTCGATCATTGGCGTATAGCCTCGCCCATTGCTCACCTGGGGTGTAGCGTCGAACGTCGATGCAAACATCGTTCAAGTCGTTTTCGGACAGGTACTCTTGGGAAAGCCGGACGGCTTCTTCGCGCCTGGCATCTTCGGACTTATGGTTCTCTACCCGATTCTTCCATTTTTGCGGAAGCCGTTCGACAACGAATCGCCTAGGTGCCTGCACGATCGATTCGAGTTGATCGATACGGGGGTGATGCCCCCCTACCGCGAGGGGATTGGTTTGCGATATCTCCTCAAAGTCGCTTGGCAAGCAAGAGTTGTGTTGCTCGGTTGAGATCCGTGAAGGTCCTACCACTTGGATTGGCGATCGGGCGCACCCGAGGATCGAAGAGCCCGCTATCAAGAACAGCGCGCATTGGAGGTGAAATCGGCAGGGCAAGGTGGTTTTGAGACTACATCGAGTGGTTCTGCATCGCTTGTGCGAATGGATCCGGGGTGGGTAAGAGGCACAAGCCAACGGTCCTACTCTTGCAGGTTCGCAAGCGAAGATCAAGCTGAGAAATCAGGCCCTGGAAAAGCCCTGAATCCAACATTGCTAGCATCCCCCTTTTTCACTCTGTCCTCTTCCTCATGCTTTTGACTCCGTCCTCCTCTTCCTCTTGCCTTCCCTCTTACTCTTCCCTCTTACTCTTCCTCTTGCCTTTCTCTCCGTGCACTCTGTGCCTCTGTGTTTCCTAAAACAGCCTTCGCATCAAGGCTCTTTCGAGCTTTGGCCTCGAAAGCAGCTTTCACCTTCGGATCGCGTAGAACGATCAAGGCCCAGATCCCAAAAGGAATCCCCCATAGGACAAACGGGGAGATCAGCGGGATGCAGGCTAAAGCAGCCCCTATTTTCGCGATCGAATAGGACTCCATAAAAACCATCTTTGCCCCACCTACAGCGATCGCGATCGAACTGAAAAAGAACGCTGCGACCACCAGGATGTCTTCGATCATGACTCGATTGCCAAGAAGAATCCAGGGTGTCCCCACAAGATAGATCGCTGGAAAAACCGAGTAGGTCGCCCCCAGGATCAAAAGAGCAGTGCCAGGCCGAGAGACCCGGCGGCGAATCATCTGCTCCTCATCCGCTAGATCCGGATCCGCGATATCCGGTCCGTATTCCCCAACCGGCGGTTCGTACGGATTGTCGGACGGATTGCTCATACGAATGGGAACTAGTACTTGAGCAAGGCTTCTACCCGATGTGGGGCCAAGCGTCGGCGACCTTCGAGGAACTCCAGTTCGATGCAGAACAGAGCCCCGACGACGTTGGCTTGGAAATTCTCAAGAAGTTTCGTGCATGCTTCCACCGTTCCGCCAGTAGCGAGCAGATCGTCGACGATCCAGACCCTTGAGCCTGGTCGGATCGCGTCGGTATGCATATGCAGCGTGTCGCTCCCGTATTCGAGATCGTAGGAGTACGAATGGGTTTCGTAAGGTAGTTTGCCCGGTTTGCGGACAGGCACAAATGCGGCGCCGAGTGCAATGGCTAAAGGGGCCGCGAAGATAAACCCTCGAGCTTCGGCAGCGACGAGCGCATCGATCCTCTCTCCGCGAATCAAGTCCGCCATGCGTTCGATCGTTTCTTCGAAGGCGACAGGGTTGCCCAGCAGCGGCGTGATATCCCGAAACAGAATACCCGGCTTGGGGAAATCGGGGATCGCTCGGATCAGGGTACTCAAGTCGAGGTGAGGATTTTTTGTCATAGATGAATTCAACGAGATTTTGTTCGTGCTTCTTGTCGTACTCGAAGAGACCAAGTATAGCGATCCGGGCCATCGGTCTGCAAGTTCCCGCGAATCGCTTCGATCAACGATCGGCATCGCAGTAGTTCCAACAGCCCTCGAGTACGAGTACCGTTTCACTGAGTACCGCTTCGCTGAGTACGAGTACGATGAGATCCGATGTGAGGACGCCCAATACGATGCGAGGACGGCCATGAGGATAAACCCATCGCGCAAGGATTGCAAATTCCCGGGGGCTCTAGGCTCGGTCGACGGGAAAGGGAATCACATCGCCGAGCCCGGATGCGTTGCAGGCGAGCATGACCACTCGATCGAATCCAAGAGCGCAACCGCAGCAATTGGGGATTCCGAGCCGCATCGCTTCGATCAATGGGTTTTCTAAGGGAAGAGGGAATTTGCCGTCGGCGATGCGTTGTTGGTTTGCTAGTGCGGCACGCCGAGCCAACTCGTCTGGGTCGCACAGTTCATGGTATCCATTGGCTAGCTCAACGCCGAGGTAGAAAGCTTCGAAACGCTCGGCGGTGCGGGGGTCATGCGGATCGAGTTTCGCAAGTGCTGCTTGGGTTGCGGGAAAATGGGTGACGATCACCGGTCGTTTCATTCCGAGGGATGGTTGCACGACCATGGAGAAAATGAGATTGACCCAATCATCCCAATCGTCGCTCCAATCGGCTCGATCGATCAGCTTGTGATCCAGAGACCATTCTCCGAGAGTAGGCAGATCGCAATCGAAGAGTTTCATCGAAGTGGCTTGCTCGAATGCTTGGGCAAAACGGATGTGTTCGGCCGTGGGAGTATCGAGCAAGCGTTGGAGGAGGGCATCGAGCAGTTCGAGTCCGCCCTCGAGATCGGCTTGGACATCGTACCATTCGGCCATGGTGAATTCGGGGTTGTGGAATTGTCCGAACTCGGCGGACCGAAAGACGCTTCCGAGTTGGTAGCAGCTACCGAGTCCACTGGCCAGCAGTCGTTTCATCGATTGCTCTGGGGAGGTTTGCAAGTACCAGGAGTGATCGTCATTGACACCTACCGAGCGGGCTTCGATGCGGATGGGATCTAAGTGCCGATCGATCACGGAGAATCGCGATAGGATCGGCGTTTGGACTTCGATAAAGCCGCGGTTATCGAAAAAATCGCGGAGTGCTTTGGCCAACGCAGCGCGGCGCACCAAGTTCTCAATCGGTGCAGAGGACAGACACTCGGGGGTCATCGCCGGTAGTAGTTCGAATTGTTGGGTTGATAGCCCTCGGGCCAAGCCACTGGAGGCAGGGAGGATCCGTTAGGAGATGGACCAGCAGGTTGTGTGGGGTAGACGTTTTGGGGATAGCCGGTCGTGGTTGGACTTGGATAAGCCGGATTGGTAGCGTAGCGGCTGGTCACTTGCGAGGGGTTCGACGCGATCCGGTTCGGGTCGTAGAGGTTTGGAGGGTAGGGGGAAGGGTAAGTGTTCCAGGCTGGGTTTTGCCAAGCTGGAGCGGGATTGGGTTGGGGGTAGCTATAGGAGAGCAAGGGTTGTCCCGATAGGTCGTAAGGGGAATTGGCTGGGAGCAAGGTTTGGACAGGGGTATAAAAACTCGCGGCTGGGGCGGGCCGGTGGTTCGGGAAAAGTTCCGTGAGGATTTCGGGGCGCAGTCCGATGAGTCCGAGGATGAGGAACCCCAATTCGACCCAGTAGAATCTCCGCTTTTTTCGTCGGCGTTTGGGGAATTGCGTCATAGCGTTCTCGGAGCCAGAGTCGGTTAGATACATAGTGGATTACCACTACACGATCCAGACCGGTGGTGTAAAGAGCACTAGGACTTGGATTGCGATCCGTAGGATCCGTCGGAACGATAACTAGCTCCTCTTTTGGCGTGCGCGAGCGACGATTGGGATTACGCAAAGCAAACCAATAGCCATGGAGGTCGGTTCAGGGACGGAACTAAACCCATGTAAGTCGGTCAACACAAAACCATCGAAATCTTGCTCTTCCCGAGAGTCTCCATTGGGGAACAGGGCAAGAAACCCATCTAGTTGCGTTTGACTCAAGGATGAGTGAGTCGTCAAAACATTCCATTTCACGCCACCGGTGTATGGACTTGTCGTTAGAGATCCATCGTAACGGAATGAAGTCAGAGTGTTAGGGAGCAAGGCATTCAAATTGAAGCCATCGACGGTTTTCTGATCCCCGGAAACAAGCGGAAGATCCGAGAAAATCGGATCGATCGAGGAATTAAAGGCTCCTACTACGAATAGCTGTCCAACGACGAGAAGTTCACCGCCTGCCGACCGGTGGACAAAATGCAATTCCAGCGCACTGGCCACTCCGTTGATCAAGTGTTCTGCGGGTGCATGGAAGTGGAATTGAAGCAGGTCGTACGTGGTTCCACCGAGTGTCAGGCTACCCGCACCGGCTCCGACGATCGCTTTGACGGTTGCTTCCGTATCGGGAGATCCTGTGTTGTGAACGTCAAGCGTCGTGCTTGAGCTGTAGTTGAAGTTAAACGCTGGGAGAGCCGGATTGTAGTACGTGTTGTACGAAGTGATGTTGATGGGGCTTTGAACTGCAGCATGTGCCACAGTTGAGCTTCTAACACCGATAGCGAGCGCACAACCCCATAGTAGAAGTTTTGTAACCGATTGCATAGACAGAGCACCTTCTGACAAGAACGAAAGAAAATTTAGACGCGACAGGTTAACAAAGTGCCATGCGCAATTCAACTGTTGTCTTCCAATCAACACATTGCGTATTTTTAATGAAGCCTGCCTAGGGCGGCGCTTCGCTTTGCCCTGGGCTTTCGCATAATGCCCCTTTCGGGCTCGGGTAAATGATGGTCAATCGTGACGCGTCGCGTATTTGGGCTTGGGGAACGGTCGTAAGTTCTCGGTAAACGCTAGCATATCGGCAGTGCGGATCGGCTTGCTTTAAGGCCCCTTTACGTGATATAGAGGACTCGTGTTGGTAGTGATTGGCCTCGGCAAGGCAACCCCATCCCATGGTAAAACTGAGTATTCGCAACCTGTTCGATATTCCCTCGCGTCGGATCGAGGAGCTGGATTTCCAGCAAGATATCTTTATCCATCACACGTTGGGGCTCGGAGATATGATCCACTTCAACGGGATGGTTCGCTATCTGCTCGATGATCTGTCAGTCGATCGGAAGATCCGTGTTTTTTGCAAGGCACGCAATGCACCGATGACCCGGTGGATGTACCGCGACGAGCCTCGTGTGGAACTTGTGGAGATTGGGCCCGAGGAGTCCGAGGGGCGGGCCGTTCAGCGTGCACTGCGGCGCAACAGAACGAAGAATTTTCTTTGTTTGGGGCATCGCGCAATGCGTCCGTTGCTGAAGAAATACCCGCATACTTTTTTCGATCCGCTTTTTTACCTGCAGGCGGAAGTTCCTTATTCGATTCGCTACAGCCATTGCTATTGGGAGCGGGATGCCCAACAAGAAGAGCGAGTCTATAAGAAGTTGATCACCGAGAGGGACATGAGCCAGGGGGAATATGCTTTTGTGCACGATGACCCCGAGCGAGGCTATCGGGTCCAAACCGATCGAATTGAGCTCCCAATCGTTGGCAATGACATCAGCGAGAGCATTTTCCATTTGGGATTGGTTTTGGAGCGGGCCGCCGAGGTCCACTGCATGGAGAGTTCGATTCGGTGCATGATCGAGTCGCTCAAGATGCAGAATGTGAAGCTTTACTACCACAACTTCCGTTACCCCGAGCGTCCTTTGGGGACCGCCACTCAATTGGATTGGGAGCAGATCGAGTATGCAAACGATCCTTCGCGAAAAAGCTGAAGTAAAAACGACCATGGCAAAGCGAATCATTTCTTATTCGCTCTATGGGACGAATCCCTTGTACATCGAGGGGGCGGTTCGAAATGTTCGGCTCGTGCCGAGCATTTATCCGGGCTGGACAGCCCGGGTGTATGCCTCGCAGGAGATCGATGCCGAATCGATCCGGAGGCTTGAGGATTTGGGGGCCGAGGTGATTCGCAAGCGGCGCGTCGATTTGGTTGACGGAACTTTTTGGAGGTTTTTGCCGGCCGGAGATTCAACCCTCGATGCTGTGATTTTTCGAGATACCGATTCGCGTCTGAGCCGCAGGGAGGCTGAAGCCGTCGAGCAGTGGCTCCAGAGCGGCAAGGGGCTACACCTGATGCGAGATCATCCCGAGCATCAGGTGCTCATCATGGCGGGCATGTGGGGGTGTCGCGGTGGGGCGATTCGCGACATCGAGGCGTTGATCGCTAGCTGGGGGCTTTGGTCTCGCAAGGGCCATGACCAGGTATTTCTCCGGGAGATGATTTACCCGAGGTTTGAGGGGGATTTGCTCGTCCACAGCGAGTTGTTTTCCTATGGTGACGAATTTTGTTTGCCGTTTCCGCTGGTCCGCGAGCCTGGCCAGTACGTCGGATCGGTGATCGATCCGGACCGCGATTGGCTCAGGCCGGAGCAAATCCTTGAAAATCAACGTATTCTCGAGGGCTTAGAGCACCGGCATTTGCCGCGAGTCTCCCGGCGGCCTTGGATCAAAAGGCTCTTGCAGACCAAGCAATGGCTCCGAAGCCGTCTTCCCAATCGCGTTGGAGCCTGAGAAACTATGCTCCATGCGAATTTCTACTGAGCACCCGTTATCCATTCGTTTTTTCACTTCCCCCATGGACCGACTCGTCAGGGCCCTTTTGGTCGCTTGCTGCTTGTCGGTTTGGATTCCGGAGCATCGCGTGAGAGCCCAAGACGCATTGGCAGGTGAGTCGTTGGCCGGTGGGTCGTTGGCCGGACAGCCACTGGACACCGAATCGGTTTATTTCCGGGTTAGTTTTGACGAAGCGGCGATGCATCGGGTGTGGATCGAGGCCAGTTACCCGACCCAGGGGGCCAAAGAGTTGCGGTTGATGATGCCAGTATGGACACCGGGCAGTTACATGGTCCGCGAGTATGCACGTCAGGTCGAGAGCCTAGCGGCCTTTGACAAACAGAGTCCGCTCAAGTGTGTCAAATCAGATAAGAACCACTGGGTCGTGTCTTGCGAAAACACGCAGAGAGTGACCTTGCGTTATGCGGTTTATGGTCGAGAGATGGGTGTTCGGACCAACTGGATCGAGGAGCAGTTTGCGTTTCTCACCGGTGCAGCGACTTTCTTGATCCCGCAGGACGCTTTGGACCGCCGGTGTGTCCTCGAGTGCGTTCCGAGGGCAGGCTGGGAACAGATTGCGACTTCGTTAGATGTTTTATCGACAAGTCCGTGGGTGCGGACGGCGAAGAACTTTGACGAACTGGTCGACAGTCCGGTGGTGCTCGGGAGCATCGACATCCAAGCTCAGGAGATTTCCGGTGTACCTCATTACTTGGCGACCGTTCCGAGCGAGGGTTGGGACACCAAGAAGGCGATGACCGATGCGGCTAAGATCATCAAGATCGAGCAGGAGTTTTGGGGCGAGGTGCCTTATCCGCAGTATTGGTTTTTGAATTTGTTGACAGAGGCTGGCGGAGGGCTTGAGCATGACAACTCGACGGTGCTCATGGCGAGTCGTTGGACGCAAAAGCAGCGGTCGAAGTATGTCGATTGGCTTGGGCTCGTCTCGCATGAGTTTTTTCATACTTGGAATGTCCGCAGGCTCAGGCCCAAGGGGCTCATGAAGTACGATTACAACCAGGAGCAGTACATTCAAGAGTTATGGATCGCCGAGGGGTTGACGAGTTATTACGACGATTTGTTTGTGATTCGATCGGGCTTATCGACCCCCAAGGAGTATCTCGAGCGGGTCAGCAAGAGCATTCAAACGGTCCAGAATTCGCCGGGCCGTAGGGTGCAGAATTTGGTCGACAGCAGTTTTGACTCTTGGATCAAGTTCTATCGGCCTGACGAGAATGCCGCCAACAGTCGGATCAGTTACTATGTCAAAGGGGCGATTCTTGGAATGTTGCTCGACGTCCAGATTCGGCTTCGGTCGCAGGACAAGCACACGCTAGACGATTGCATGCGATTGCTCTGGCAGCGGCATCGTGCCACGGGTTACAGCAACGAGGATTTCTCCAACATCGTGCGGGAGTTGGGGGGCAAGCCCTTGGGGGATTGGCTCGACGAGCAGTTGGGTTCGACCCAGGAGCTTGATTATCAGCCATTTTTGGACGCCTACGGTTTGACATGGAAGGCCAGCGATTCGTCCAAGGAGTTGCCACAGGACTCTGGCGCATCGTCGGGAGCTCCCAAGGTGACGGCAGGACAAATAGGCCTTGAGATGAGTCTTGTGGCAGGCAAGACACAGGTCGACAAGGTACTGCGGGGATTTGCTGGGAGTCGTGCTGGGGTGCAAGTCGGCGATGAGATCGTAGCCTTGGGTGGATACCGGGTCACGGCCGAGCAGTGGACCGAACGCGTTGGGATGTTGGAGATCGGTCAACAGACGACTCTTTTGGTCGCTAGGCGTGGTAAAATGCTTGAGCTCGGACTCGACTTGGCATCCGTGCCGCAGGTCGATTCGGCGCCGAGTTGGAATTTGGTAAGGGTCGACAAGCCGACCCCTGAGCAGGAAAAACGCTGGGGAGCATGGTTAGGGCTCCCGAGTTTGCCGGTCCAGGGCGATCAGGAGTCGGGAACCAAGTGAGTCATTTAGCGAGTAATTTTCAGTGCTGTGTGGGTCGTTTCGGTTGAAAATCTGTCGATTAGGAACACTGGGCTGGTAAAATTTTCCGATTGCGGGTATTTAGTTGTCGAGACCCTGGGGTTGTTAGGTCATCAGGCCATTTGGGAACCAGGGAACAAGGATTCGTTGATTCTGAGGGATGCTGGTATGTCAGTGAATGAAGAGGTTTTTTCCAAGGTACAATCTGCGTTGGTCGATGCATTGGGAGTCGACGAAGGCGATGTGACACCTGGAGCGACGATGGTCGGAGATTTGGGAGCCGAGTCGATCGACTTTTTGGACATTGTTTTCAAGTTGGAAAAGGCTTTCGGAATCAAGATTCAGACCGAGGATTTGTTCCCCAAGGACATCTTGACCCAGAGCAATTTTGTCCAGGATGGCAAGGTCAACTCCAACGGTCTGTCGGAGCTCAAGAAGCGGATGCCTTGGGCGGATTTGACGAAGTTCGAGTCGAACCCTCGGGTTCAGGATTTCGGAGACCTTTTGACCGTCAGCGACTTATGCCGCTACGTCCAAACCAAGTTGGCATAGGACAACTGCCGTGCGTTGGTTCTGGATCGACCGATTTCTTGAGTTTGTGCGAGACACCAAGGCTCGCACGATCAAGAACGTGACCTTTGGCGAAGAGCCATTGGATAATTACTTGCAAAGTCGTCCTCACTATCCCCATTCGCTGATGATCGAGGGGATGGCTCAGACGGGAGGTTTGCTCGTTTCGGAGCCCGAGGGTTTCACGCGCAAGACAGTTTTGGCCAAGGTGTCCAAGGCGGTTTTTCATCGCGTCGTGGTCCCTGGGGATTGCATTGAGCTTGTGGCTCTGGTTCAGAACAAGAGTTCCACCGGTGCGGCGATCGAAGGGACGATCACCTGCGAGGGTCAGGTCGTAGCTCAGATGGAGTTATGGTTTGCGTTCCTCGACCAAAGTTTCGGTGCCGAGGCGCTTTTTCCACCTGAAGATCTGATGAGAACTCTGCGAATCCTGCGACTTTTCGACGTTGCGGTCGACACCGCGGGGAATAAAATACAACCTCCACAGCATATGCTCGACGCGGAGTTGCAATCCGCCGAGGCGTTGCGACAAGCATCGCGAAGCAACCCTCTGGTTTTGCCCTCGGCATCCGACTAGTGGTTGAGCGACCTGTTGATCGGAAAAGCTCCGTTTTTTAGAAGGCTTAGGATTCATGCGCCGACGTGTTGTCGTCACTGGAATGGGAGTCATCAATCCGCTCGGGCACGATGTGTCGACGATGTGGAGCGCGCTGCTCGAGAGCCAAAGTGGCGTCGGACCGATTACGGTTTTTGACGCTTCTGGGTACCCGACGACCATTGCTGCCGAGGTCAAGCATTGGGATGTCTCGATGGTCGATGAGGACCCTGCGGTATGGAATTACCGTGGCAGGCACACACGTTTTGCCGTCGGCGCGGCCAAGCAAGCGGTGCTGCAATCAGGAATACTCGACACCTCGATCGATCCGACTCGAATCGGAGTGTACTTAGGGGCAGGTGAGGGAAACCAGAACTTCAGCAATTTCACCCGTATGGTCGATGCGGCCGTGGTGGGGCCTGAGTTCAGCATGTCGCGATTCATCCAAAAAGGGATCGAGTTGATGGATCCTCGCGAGGAGATGGAGCAGGAGCCCAACATGCCCGCGGCGCACGTAGCGGCCTTGTTTGACGCCCAAGGCCCCAACAGCAATTGCTTGACGGCCTGTGCGGCCTCGAGCCAAGCCGTTGGCGAGGCGACCGAGTTGATCCGTGCCGGAGATGCCGATGTGATGATCGCAGGAGGATGCCACTCGATGATCCATCCATTCGGGCTGACAGGCTTTAGCCTTTTGACAACGCTTTCCCAACGCAACGCAGAGCCCACTCGAGCATCCCGTCCGTTTGACCAAGGGCGCGATGGATTTGTGCTCGGAGAGGGAGCGGCGATTGTGATCCTCGAAGAGTACGAACACGCGCGTCGCCGTGGGGCTGCGATTTATGGCGAGATTCTCGGCTACGGCAGTACCGCAGACGCTTACCGAATTACCGACATCCACCCCGAGGGTCGCGGTGCGATCGGCTGCATGAAGCAAGCGATTGCCGATGCGAAGTTGAATATCGACCAGATCGGTTATGTCAACGCGCACGGAACGAGCACCCAGGTCAACGATCGGACCGAGACATTGGCTTGCAAAGGCGTTTTCGGGGACCGCGCAAGGCTCACGCCCGTATCGAGCACCAAGAGCATGATGGGGCATTTGATCGCTGCGGCCGGTGCCACTGAGATGATCGTGTGCATGTTAGCGATTCGCGATGGGGTATTGCCTCCGACGATCAATCAGGAGACCTCCGACCCGGCTTGCGATTTGGACTATATTCCGAATGTTGCAAGGCCCTCGAAGATCCGCGTCGCTTTGAACAACAGTTTTGGGTTTGGTGGGCAAAACGTGACATTGGCCGTCGGGGCCTTGCGCAACGAAAGCTGAAAAGTAGCCCATTCATGAACATTTCCGATTCTGTGCTGCTGGCTTACTTGGACGACGCTCTGTCCGAAGAGAAAATCGCACAGATCGAACAAGCGATTCGAGCTGACGCGGATTTGCGATTAAGGATCGAGGCTTTGGTCGCCCAGCGAGACTCAGGCATGCATAGTCTCGGGGATATCTGGAGACGTCATCGTCTAAGTTGTCCGACCCGCGAGCAATTAGGAAGTTATTTGCTCGAAGCGATGCTTCAAGACTCCAGCGACTACTTGCGGTTTCACATCGAGGTCATCGGCTGCCGATACTGCCGAGCCAACTTGGCCGATTTGCAATTGGCGCAAGACCAGGCCAAGCAGTCCGAGGCGACCGTCGCACAGCGACGGAAGCGTATTTTTCAAAGCAGCGTCGGTAGGATGCGTACATTTCCTGAGGACAACTAATGCGCATCGGACAGATCATCACCGTCATTGCGGACCGCAAGTTTGGGTTCATACGCAGCGAGCACTTTCGCGACGACGTCTTTTTTCATTTTTCTACGTTAGAGAATCTCAATCCGAAGTGGTTGAGGATCGGTCAGGACGTGGAGTTTGAGATCGACGAGTTGCTCAGGATCAACAAGCAGAAGCTGGAAGCGACGATTGTCCGCGAGCCGAGCAGGCCGCTGGCCTTCAAGCTTGACGAAGACATGATCGAGGGGTTAAGGCCATCGCACCATCCGAAGGCTCGGAGGCGCAAGCCGGGTTGGAAGGAAAAGAAATCGGACGGATCGGACGGATCGGACGGATCAGTCTGATCGGACGGATCGGACGGATCCGTCGGATCAGTCCGATCGAGTACCTTGGTGTTATCTTGTAACTGGGGCCTAGGGTAGAAACCTGGAAATTGGAACCGAGAGAGGGGTTCCCAAGAAAAGTGGTCAGGGCCGGGATCGAACCGGCGACACACGGATTTTCAGTCCGTTGCTCTACCTACTGAGCTACCTAACCATGCAGATGGATGAGAAAATGTAAAACCCAGAGTGCATTTTGTCAATTCACCCGTAGGCTTTCTGAGCTCCTTTTGGAGCTAAAGCGTGGAGGTTTTCTTCCCATTTGGTACAATTAGGATCGTCGGTTACGCTCGGCTTTCTTCGGCTGTCCCTTTTCGTTTTCCGTTCGGTAACGCTATGAATCCGCAATCCTTACGCTTACGGTTTTGCTTTCGGGTATGCCGGTTCTTTGCCGGGAACTCGATCGCTGGAATGGCCACGGCCAAGTTCGTTGGTTTTTTGGTGCTTTGGCTGTGTCTTGTGTCTACGCCGAGTTTGGTCCGAGCGCAGTACACACCGGACCATCCAGTCGTCAAAGAAATGGTCGACCGCGGGGTCCTTTTTCTTTCGAAAAACCCGGTCCAATCGGGTGGCGATTCGACCTTTGGCATCCAGGTCCTTACGGCTTATACGATCTACAAGGTCGAGGGGGACCCGGATCTACCTGTGGTCTCGCAGGGTATTCAACTTGCGAAAAACTACGTGGAGAAAACCTCGGTCGCCAGAGGTGGTTTCGACCATAAATCGATCTACAACATGGCCGTCAGTTGCATGTTGTTGGCCAGCGTCAGCGTCGATACTTTTGGACCGCAGTTGATCCAGGCTCGGGATTTTTTCATGCGGGTCCAGCAGCCTGGGGGTGGTTTTGGCTACATCGACGGATCCCACAAACCCGACAGTGCGGACATTTCCCAGACGCAGTATGTGCTTTTGGCCTTATGGACCATGGCGCAAACCGGGATCGACGTTCCCGAGGACCGGGTGATGAAGACCTTGGCCTACCTCTACGCCGCTCAGATCAAAGACTCCCAGGGCAACTACACGGGCGGATGGCCTTATCAATTCGAACCTGGCAACATGGGTCAATTCCAGTCGACCTCATCGTTGACTGCTTGCGGACTTTCGAGCGTGCTCATCGCCGGGGACATTCTCGGAGTGTTTCGCAACCGCTTGGCTGAAGCCGAGGAAGAGGACGGATTGATTCCGCCTGCGTTCAAACGGGTTTTGGCTGAGGCCGAGAAGAAGCGTAAGGGAGCCAACGTCGATCGGGCTCGGCTCGATGCTTGCGTGAACCTGGGCTTGGGCTTCAATCGCAGGAATCCTTACAGTCGGACGACTTGGCACTACTACTACTTGTACTCGGTGGAGCGATTCGAGTCCTTTTTGGAAATCGCCAGTGGCAAGCAGAACAAGAGTCCTCCTTGGTACAACGCTGAGGTCGACCGCATGAGAGCCGTTCAGGGTGCCAATGGTTCGTTCGGAGGGCAGGGGGCCAAGGATATCGACACGGTCCTCGAGCCACAAACAGCGACATCCCTTGCGATCTTGTTCCTGATTCGCAGCACTCAAAAAGCGATTGGAGAGCTAAAAGAAGCGATCGCTATCGGCGGCAACGAGCTTCCAGCCGATTTGGCCGGCGCAACGATGCTCAATGGCAAAGCGGTATCGAAGAACGAAGCTACGAGCATCGACGATGCGTTGAAGATGCTCGAAGATGACAAGAAATCGCAAGGAGAAGACAAGCTTGTTGCCGAGAAAATCATCTTTTCGAAGGACCCAGCCCGTCGCAAGGACGAGCTGAATCGCTTCTCTCGACTCTTGCGGAGCAAGGATTGGCAAGCGCGACGAGTGGCCTCGAAAGTCCTCGGTCGCAGCGATGACCTAGACATGGTCCCGGAGTTGATTTTCGCTTTGAGCGACCGCGATACGGTCGTCAATCGCAACGCAGAGACCTCGCTACGGTTGATCTCTCGCAAACTCGACAAGTACCATTTGCCCAAAGAGGGTGGCGTCACCGACCAGGACCGGATCAAAGCCCAACGGGAATGGAAAACTTGGTACCTTGAACTTCGTCCTGATTACATCTTCGTCGAATAACCATTCGCATAAGAAACAGCCATGAGCACAACCACAGCCAATTCATCCAACGGAACCACTGCCGGCGGGATGTTGCATGTCGACGAGTCCTCGATGCGGACCAACAAAGTCGAGCAGGTTTCGAGCTTGCTCATCAGTGTTGCGGTCATGCTCGCCTTAGCCGTTGCGATGCTCTTTTTGCTGTTCTTGCTTTCGATGAACTGGAAGCGGCAGGAAAAAATGGAGTTGGAGGTCGAGCGAATTGCTGGACGGGGAGAGAACGCGGCGGGTTTTGAACGGGATTTCGATCCTCCCGCAGCCGATGAGGTCGAGCAACTGACCGAGCCTGCGTTGGAACAGACGATCCAAATGGTCAACGATGCGATCGCAGCGATCGCATCGATGGATACGATCATGGCTTCGGATGCCATCACCGGGGACCGCAGTGGTCAAGGTGACAGTCGGCCACCGGGACCCGAGGGGGAAGGGGTCGACGGAGTGCACCGTGGGGAGCGTTGGGAGTTGAAGTTCACGGCTCGCGATCGCAAGGCCTATGCCAGCCAACTCGACACCTTTGGAATCGAGCTTGCCGCGATCGGGGGTGGGATTCCGACAATCGATTACGCCACGACCTTGGCAAAATCTCCCAAGGGGCGATCGGGAAATCGAGATCAGGAAAAGCGATTGTTCTTTAGCTATGTCACCAACAATGCGCTCATGCAGTACGACAAAGCCTTGTTGCAATCTGCGGGAGTGAATGTCAAGGATCGTTCGGTATTGAAGTTTATCCCCAAGGAGCTCGAAGATACCTTGGCGATGGCCGAGAAGGCTTATTATCTTGAGAAGCGCAGCAAGGACTTTCGTGTTTCGGACATTGCCAAGACGATTTTCGAGTGCAAGGGTACCAAGAGCGGCAAGTTTGAATGGTTGGTGATCGACCAGCGGTACCGAAATAAGAATCCATCGGTCAAGTAGTCGATCGGATCTTGGTTTGAGTTGCTTTGGCTCTGAGCGCCGTTGGTGTAAGCGGTTTAACCACGGAATACACGGAACACACGGAATGAAAGCCGTCAAAACAGCCGGACTCTCTTGGCGAGATCCACTACGGCTTATGTGTTTTGAGCCAGTCGGCTACTTTGCGAGCCGAGGAACTCAGGGCGAGTTGATCGAGTTCTTGGCTCGTGTACCAAGCGAGTTGCTCTGGAGATGGTTCCAGGGCATTGTTTTTGTCTGGATTGGCGCGAGCGGATCGGTTGTTCGTCGGCGTCAGCTTGCCATCGATTTGGGCGAGGTAGCATCGCAAGAGGATTCGGTAGCGAGTTACGCTGTGTTTGACCGAGACGCATTCCTGGGCGATCGCAGGCCGCTTGGAATAGAGTTTGAGGAATGCTTCAGCGGCGAAATCCAGAGCGAGTCCTTCGTTTGGGATATCGGTGCAATCGTAGCGAGGGAAGTCCCAGAGCCCGGCCCAGCGTTCGGTCTGGAGTCGTCGTCTTAGGAGCCAGCGGCCTTTCGAGTCATAGACGAGCAATCCGACTTCTTGGAGTTCCGTGATTTGTTTTTTGAGTTTGGGGGCAGGGATCGTATCGGTCTCGGAGTGTCGGTAGGCGAGGCAGTGTTTTTGCAGGGGGCATTGGTCGCATGCTGGCGACTTGGGCTTGCACACCTGCGAGCCAATTTCCATGAGAGCTTGGTTGAGTTGGCCGGTTGCAAGAGGCCATGCGATTGCGATCGCCTCGGCGAAGTCCCAGAGTTGTTTTTGGGAGGAAGAAACGCTCAGGGGTGTTTTGCATCGGAGCAAACGGGCATAGAGTCGTTGCGTGTTGGCTTCGACGATTCCGCATCGTTGGTCGTAGGCGAACGATGCGACGGCGTTTGCTGTGTAGCGACCGATGCCGGGTAGTTGCGCGATCGCATCGCGATCGAGAGGAAATGGGCATTGGCCTGATTCGACGACGCTGCGGGCCGCCGCGTGGAGTTGCCTAGCTCGGCGGTAGTAGCCCAGTCCGGCCCAAAGCTGGTAGACCTCATCGAGGTTTGCTGCTGCGAGGGATTGAACATCGGGGAATCGGATCAGGAAGCGTTCGTAGTAGGGGATGACGGTGGCGACTTGGGTTTGCTGGAGCATGCATTCGCTGATCCAGATTCGGTAGGGATCGCGAGTATTTCTCCAAGGCAGATCGCGTCGGTATTTTGCGAACCAAGCCACGGCGTCTTTGGCGATTGCCTGTAGCTGAGTTGGTTGAGATTTCCGCATGAGACTTCAGGTCAACGATCCGCGAGCAGTGCTGGAATGAAGAGAGTTCCAGTTGGCTTAGGGGTTCATGTTGGAGGGACGTTTGCCGAGTGTCACATCGACTTGGCGGGTTTCGTAGCCGTCGATTGGCTGGCGGAGGTTACGTCCGGGAAATCGGTTTCTGTTTTCGGGGTCGGGGTCGATCGGTCGCATGGACATGATGGGGCGATCGTACTCGACGAGTACGGATTCACCGGCAGCGGATTTGGCGAGTTGCTTGCGCAGGTCGTCGAAGTTTTGGATAGGAACGCCGTTGATTTTCTTGAGCTTGTCGTACATACGGATACCTGCTTTGCTGGCTGGCCCCTCGGGGATGGACTCTTGGATGACCAGGGAGCTCGGTTCGCAGGTGATCCCGAGGAATCCGCCACGGCCTACGAAGACGTTTGCGGTTTCTATTTTTTCGACCAAGGTTTCGGCTCCGGTTGCGGAGACTTCGGTTCCGAAGAGTTGGAGATCGCCGAAGATGGGGACTTGTTCGAGGATCTCGATGGCTTGGTCGTCGACTGGGGAGTAGAGGATTTCGATCAGATCCATATCGGGAGCGGCGATCAGGGGTCGGAGATCTTGGCTCTGGAGATTCGTTTCGATGATTTGGAGGCTGCGCAGTTGTGGCATTTTCATGACATACTCGAGCATTGGTCGCGAGACCCGGGGTCCTTCGAGTTTGACGAACTCGACGTCGAAGAGCCATGGGAGCATGGCCAGGTCGTCATCGGTACCGACGAAGCGTTCATCGATGACTAGGGCGTTTTTGACATCTTTGAGTTGGGTCAGGACCGAGAGGTGTCGATCGGCCACGAGGATACCGACTCGTTCGAGGCGATCGAGGGCTTGTTCCTGCATTTGGACCGAAACGCTTTCGAGGATTTTTTGGGCGAGGATCGCCTTTTGGGTCGTCCGCTCGGCGGCGATACGGTGGAGGCTTTCGAAGGCTGCTTTGCCTTGTTGGCTCAAGGCATCTTGGGAGACGAATCCTAGGAATTGCAGGAGTGCGTTGGAGGCATTGGATTCTGGAGACTCTGCGAGTTCGATCAGTTTTGGGAGGATTGACGAGAGTTTTCGGCTGAGTTGTTGTTGGGCTATTTCGCGGACGGCGAAGCGATCGTCATCGAGTTGCTCGACCCAGTTTTGGATTTCTTGAGCAGAAGGGGTTGGGTCGGATTGAGCGTAGGCGTGCAAGGGGCACAGCAGAGCCAGAGCAAGGAGCATGGTCGCTGCGCAGGTGTGCGCATCGGGGATCGACCAGCCGAATCGGCCAGCGGTCTGAGCAATGTGCATAGGGATCGCCACGTTATTTCAATGGATTTCGGCTCGGAAACGCCGTCCTGGAACGTTTCGCAGGAGTGGAGGTGTTTCGCGGGAGTGGGTCGATTCGCAGGAGTAGATTGATTCCGGCGGTCTGCGTCATTCTACCTTTGAAGGAACGCATTTCCTAGCCGAAGGGCTATCAAAGCAGAGCAGTCCAAGCTGCCCGGTGAGTCCCCAAAAAAGTTCGAGCGGAGCCAAGAAGCCAGCGGTTCGAATCTCCGCGTTGCGTGAAAACTTCATCTGACTTAGGTTGCAATGCTCGCAGGGGTACGGGATGATGGGGCGTTGGTTTGGGAACGCCACGATCGACGAGCGGTACATGGGCCAAGACGGGTATAGGGGTTGATAATGAGACGAATTTGCTGCGTGTTTTTTTTCTTCGCTAGTTTTTTAGTTGGGAGGAATGGTCCCGAGGCGTTGGGGTATTTTCCGCAGGAGCAAACGGGAGGGGTTGAAGGTCAAGGGGCGATCGATCCGGACCCTCAGGCTCGGTGGTGGAAGGGGAATTTGCATACGCATTCGCTCTGGAGTGACGGGAATGATTTTCCGGAGGTCATTTCGGATTGGTATCGGCAGAGGGGATATCATTTTTTGGCGATTTCGGACCACAACGTCTTGCAGGAGGGGCAGAAGTGGATGGCCGTATCGAGGGTCCAGCAGCGGAGTCACGGCCAGGGGATGGAACGGTATTTGGAGCTATTTGGAAAGTCCTGGGTCGAGACTCGGGGCGAGCCTGGAACGGAGAAGTATGAGGTTCGGCTCAAGCCTTTGGACGAATACCGATATCGATTGGAGCGCAATGATCATTTCATTTTGATTCCGGCCGAGGAGATCACCGACAGTGCCGAGGGTCATCCGGTGCATATGAATGCAACGAATCTCGACGAGGTGATCAAGCCCCTTGGGGGCAAGACGGTCCGCGAAGCGATGGAGAACAATCTTCGAGCGGTGCTTGAGGTCGAGAAGGCGAAAGGTCGCGAGATACTACCCCATTTGAACCATCCAAATTTTCAGTATGGGATCACCTTTGAAGATCTTGCGGCGGTGATGTCCGAGCGTTTTTTTGAGGTCTACAACGGGCATCCAGGGGTCAATCATTTGGGAGACGCGAAGAATCCTGGAGTCGAGCGGATGTGGGATTTAGCGAATCATTTGCGAGTCAACAAGCTTGGCGGGACGGTGCTCTATGGAGTTGGGACCGACGACAGCCATGAGTATTTTGGCAAGTCGGGGAGTCGCCCTGGACGGGGTTGGGTCATGGTCCGTTCGAAGTTTTTGACGCCTGAGCATTTGATCCGCGCGATGAAGGCTGGGGATTTTTATGCTTCGAGTGGAGCGACGCTCAAGGATGTGCGTTGGGAGGCTGAAAGCGGAACGCTTTCGGTCCAGATCGATGCCCAGGAAGGGGTGACCTATTGGACCGAATACTTGGTCACAGATGTCGATGGAGAGCCCGAGGACATAGGCCGAGTGGGTTTAGCAACGCAGGAGCTGAGCAGTTCCTATTCGTTGAAGAAGGGGGAAACCATCGTCAGGGCTGTCGTCACCTCGAGCCTTGAGCCGGCCGATCCGGTATGGAAAGAGCAGAAGCAGCAGGCATGGACGCAGCCATTTACGGCCGGCCGATGAGCGATAAGCCAAAGGCTCAGTGATCGTCGAGCAGGGGGTCAAAGACTTCGGGAAGTTCAGCTCCGTCGACGAAGCTGACCAGGGATTTGCTTCGGTGGGGGTGTTGAAGTTTTTTGACTGCTTTGCTCTCGATTTGTCGAACGCGTTCTCGGGTGACTTGGAAGATCTTCCCGACCTCTTCGAGGGTGTAGGCATAGCCATCCTCGAGACCGTATCGGAGTTTTAGGATTTCGCGTTCGCGGTAATTGAGCGTCAGCATGGCTTCTTGGATCTGCTCTTTGAGGGTGGTTTGATTGGTCTCGTAGAGCGGATCGTTGTCACGGTAGTCTTCGACGAATTCGCCGAAGAAGCTGTCGTCGTGGTCGCCGACGGGTTGGTCGAGCGAGAGGGGTTGGCGGGCCATTTTGATGACGACTTGGGCGTCTTCCATCGAGAGTCCTGCGCGTTTGGCGGTTTCTTCGACCGACGGGGCGCGTCCAAGTTCTTGGTACAAATCCCTGGTGATCTGCCGAACCTTGCTCATCGTATCGATCATGTGGACCGGGACGCGGATGGTTCGGCTCTGGTCAGCGATGGCGCGGGTGATGGCTTGTCGGATCCACCAAGTCGCATAGGTCGAGAATTTGAAGCCTCGTGCGTGCTCGAACTTGTCGACGGCTCGCATCAGACCTGTGTTTCCTTCTTGGATCAGATCCAAAAAGCTCAATCCACGGTTGCGATATTTCTTGGCGATCGAGACGACCAGTCGCAGGTTTCCGGCGGAGAGTTCGCGTTTGGCCGCATCGTAATCAAACCGATAATTCGTTACCCGAGAAACACGGCGTTGGAGCGTGGCCGGGGTTTCGTAGGTGATTCGCATCAGGTAACGAAGTTCCTTGAGCATTTGGGGTAGGGTGGTGCCTTCGACGAACCCGGTTCGATGGGCTTGGGCGATCTTTGCTTTGAGGTGCGCCATTTGATGTTCGATCGAAACGAGTTTTTGGAACATCGGCTCGAGTCGATTGGTTCTGAGGTTCATTTCCTCGATCAGTCGGACGGCTTTGTTGCGTCGGACGATCAGACGACGCCAAGCGGCTCGTCGTTCGGAGATTGCCGAACGGCGGCAGATGGCGGTATGGAAGTCGGCGTAGTTGCGTTTGAGCAGGTGCCGTAGGGTTTTGATATTCGGACCGATCCTGCGCATGATCGCTATTTTTTCCGAGGCGTTGGTCACACTCACTTCGATGGTCCGGTCAAGGCGCAGGCGCCCATCGCGGACTTGTTCGAGAAGTTTGGTCGCACCTTGGAGCATGAAGTCGGTAGCGAGCATCCAATTGCGGTAATGGAATCGGGTCTGTTCGATATGTCGAGCCGCGAGGACTTCTTCTTGGCGGGTCAGCAGAGGGATTTGGCCCATTTGCATCAAGTACATGCGGACCGGATCCTCGGTCGCATCGACGAGGCCATCGTCTTCTGCGAAGAAGCCATCGGATTCCTCATCGGACAGGTCATCGTCGCTCGGTCCACCTGGGGTGTTTAGCGCCTCGGTTTCATCGAGATCGAATTCGATGCCCCCGGGAATTACCCCGCTTGGGAGAATCCCGTTGGGGAGTGCATCGATCAAGTCGCGATCTTCCTCGAAGTAGGCTTCATCGGAGTTGTTGGATCGGTCGTTGGAATTTCGGCGGCTGGCTCGTTTTGGCATAAGAAAGACTACTAGGGCGGTCACATAGTTGCGGATCGGTGATGGCCACAGGTTGCCAAAAGGGTGGGTGGGCTTTTGGAGGGGTTGGCGGCACAGAGGGACAAGAGCGACCGGCGTGCCATCAGGGGCATTGTTCGCACGATGGGGGTCAGATTCAACGGTTTTCGCAGAGAAAACGGGGTAAAAACCTTTGCTAGAGGGTGCGGTAGAGTCGGTCTGCGGGAGGTAAGCTCTGGGGGATGGTGGAAAAATTCCACATCGGTTGATTTTTTGCAACGCGCAAAGGTTGCCTTTGGGCAACGAGTCGAGTCGATTCCCATTGACCCCCTAGGGTGCATTCTCGATACTTCGGCGATCGTATGGAATTTGGTTTCGCGACAGCATTTGGACAATGGCCGATGGACGATCAACTGCCCGAAGAGTGCTTGGAATTGGCTCTGCGAGCCCAGAGAGCTGCTCTGGAGCTTCAGGGGATATCGACGGCCGTCAAGAACCGATGGCTGCTACATGCGGCCGAGGGTCTTGAGAGGGACCAGGAGGGGATTCTTCGGGCCAATGCCAAGGACCTCGAGCAGGCCCCAGCTTATGGGCTAACGGGACCGTCGGTCGACCGTCTTCGGCTCGATGCTAAGCGTTTGGGTGGGATCGCACAGGGATTGCGGGAGGTGGCCGCGTTGCCCGATCCGGTCGGAGAGTGTCTTGGTGGATCGGTCCGTCCGAATGGGTTGATGATTCAGAAGGTGCGAGTCCCGATCGGGGTGATTTTTTTCATTTATGAATCCCGACCGAATGTGACGGCAGATGCGGCGGCCATTGCGATCAAGAGTGGCAATGCGATCCTGCTGCGAGGGGGTAAGGAGGCCCACATGACGTCGCGTGCGATTGTCGAAGTGTTGCGAGAATCTGCATCCTGGGCGGGATTGCCTAGCGATGCATTGCAGATGGTACCGATGCTCGATCGCCGAGCGGTCGGGGAGTTGTTGAAGCTATCCAAGCAGATCGATTTGGTGATACCTCGGGGTGGAGAATCGCTGGTGCGACGGGTCTGTGCCGAGGCGAGCATGCCGGTACTTAAGCATTTCGATGGAAATTGCCATGTGTATGTCGATAGCCATGCGGATTTGGAGCAAGCCGCTCAGGTGGTGGTCAATTCCAAGACCCAGCGGATGGGGGTGTGCAATGCAGCCGAATCGTTGTTGGTCCATCAGGCGGTTGCTCGCGTTTTTCTACCAAAGCTTGCAGAGGATCTTTCTCCTTTCGGGATTGAGCTTCGGGGTGACGGTTTGGCGATGGAGATCCTGCCGGGGATTGCGGCTGCCAGTGAGGATGACTGGGGGCAGGAGTATCTCGGTCCGATCATGAGCATCAAGATTGTCTCGGACCTCGACGAGGCGATCGCGCACATCAATCGTTACGGTTCGAAGCACACCGATGCGATCATGACCAAGGATATCCAGACGGCTCGTCGCTTTACCAACCGGGTCGATTCGGCGGTGGTGATCGTCAACGCTTCGACGCGATTCAACGATGGTGGGCAATTCGGTTTCGGTGCTGAGATCGGTATCAGCACGGACAAACTCCATGCCAGGGGTCCTTGTGGCCTGACCGAGTTGACGACTTACAAGTACGTCGTGTACGGGAATGGGCAGTTGCGGGAAGGCTGATTGGCAGCGAGAACACAAATCAGACAAGGAAGTTGTCATGTCATCAAAGAATCTCGAACGTTGGTTTCCACGATTGCAAGGACCGATCGAATCGATCTTCGAGCAATGGGTACCCATGGCCTCGCAGAGGGTCTCTGAGCGTCTAGGGCGTCGGGTGGAGTTTAGCCTCCAGGGGACATCGATCGAGGATGCTGGTCGTTTGGGACCGGGCAACGCCTCGGATTCCGAGTCACCAACCGAGTCTCCAACCCACTGCGAGTGCCAGCTTGAGTTCGATGGCATCGAGGATCCTTGGTCGATGCGGCTCGAGATGGCGAGTGTGTATCGGATGATCGATGGATTATTGGGTTCAACGTCGAGCGAGCCTGATGGGGGGGGTGTGCCGATGAGGGACATCGATTGGCGCATCGCGAAGCTGGCCTTGGAGGAACTCGTGGAGCCTTGTGTGGGGCTTTGGTTGGGTGGTGTTTCGGGCGATTCGGATCGAGGTTTGCCTACGGTACGAACGAGGCTTCTTGAGCAGTCCGAGCCACTCGGGCGTCGACCGGCTCGGGTGCGGATCGAGTTTCAGATTCGCATATCGGGGTGTGTTACCGAGGGTACCAAGAGCGTCGCGCCGATCGATAGCCAGCATGCAAGTGACCGTCCGGTCGACCGTGTGGGCGGGCATGTAGGGCACGGTGCTTGGTTGCTTCCTGAGTCTTTGTTGGTCGATCAGCTTGGAAGGCTATTGTTTGGGGGGGCGACGGTGGCAGACTTGTCAGTGGTCTTAGCGACCTCTCGCATCGCCTCTTCGGAGTTATCGGAGCTCGAGGTCGGCGACATTGTATCGACCGAGCAGCTCGCGACTGGGCGGGTGGAGGTTCAGAGTTTGGGTGGTTTGTTGTACCGAGCCGAGGCTGGGGTTTTTCGGGGTCAGCGGGCGATCCGTTTGGTAGGCGTGCAACCCGAGCGATCGCAGGTTGCTTAAGGCCCCTGGCCTAGGCCTATAGAGGCTCAGTGGCCTTCGATTTGGCTCAAGCGGATCAAGGAGATGAGTTCATCGGTACTGAGTCGACCTGCGCGATCGGCGCCGTCGAGGACTCCGGCGATGAGTTCTCGTTTATCTTCGTGGAGCGCGAGGATTTGTTGTTCGATGGTATCTTTGGCGACCAGTCGGTAGACGGTCACGGCGCGGAGTTGGCCGAGTCGGTGGGCACGGTCGGTGGCTTGGTCTTCGACGGCTGGGTTCCACCAGGGGTCCATGTGGATGACGTAATCGGCGGCGGTGAGGTTGAGTCCGGTGCCCCCTGCTTTGAGGGAGATGAGGAACAGGTCACCGTGTCCGGCTTGGAAGGCATCGACGGCTTCTTGCCGTTTGGCGGCTGGGGTAGCACCGTCGAGGTATTGGTATTTGATTCCGACGCGGTCGAGAGATTCGCGCAGCAGGCTCAGGTGTTGGACGAACTGGCTGAAGACCAGCGCGCGGTGTTCGCCTTCGCGCAGTTCGCTGACGATTTCCATGAACAGGTCGAGTTTGGCGCTGGATTTATCCCAGCGTTTATCGACGAGTCTTGGGTGGCAGGCAAGTTGCCTCAGGCGGGTGAGCCAGGCCAGGACTCGGATTCGCATTTGGGGATCGGAATCTTCGGAGCCGCCTTGGGTAAGTTCGTTCAGAGCGGCGAGTCGAGCGGCGTCGTATTTCTTGCGTTCGGCTTCGGAGAATTCCGCGAGTCGTACAACTTCGGTGCGTTCTGGCAGTTCGGAGAGGACTTCCTTTTTGGTACGCCTGAGGATGAAGGGCCGAACGACGCGTCCGAGGGCCAGGAGTCGGTCTTTGGAGCGGTGGCGTTCGATGGGTTCGGCGAAGTTCTTTCGGAATTTCTCCCAGGAGCCCAGGAGTCCTGGGCTGACGGTCCTCATGAGGCTCCAGAGTTCCCCTAGGTGGTTTTCCAGGGGTGTACCCGAGAGAGCAAGGTGCCAATCGGCCTCAATTTGCCGGACGGCTTGTGCGGTTTTGGTGTTAAAGTTTTTGATGAATTGGGCTTCGTCGAGCACGAGGGTATTCCAGGCTCGTTTGGTGAAGCGATCGACATCGCGTTGGAGGAGTTGGTAGCTGGTGATGATCAGGTCCCCGGGTCCGGCCGAGTCGATGAGGGTTTGTCGGTCGTGTTCTCGGTAGAGCATGGGTCGGAGCGAGGGTGCGAATTTTTCGGATTCGCGTTGCCAGTTTGAGCCGACGCTCGTCGGGGCGATGATCAAAGCGGCGCCGTTTTTGGCGCGATCCAGGAGGATACCGAGGGCTTGGACTGTTTTCCCCAGTCCCATATCGTCGGCGAGGACACCGCCGATTCCCCAGTGGGCCAGTTTGGCGAGCCATTCGTAGCCGGAGACTTGGTATTCGCGGAGATCGGCGCGGAGCGTTTCGGGGACTTTGGGTTTAAGTTTCCTGGCACCTGCGAGTCGTGCGAGGGCGTCTTTCCAGGACATATCGGCATCGACGGAGATATCGCTTCCGAGGGCTTCCTCGACCACTGCGGTGCCTGCTTTGGAGACCCGCAGTTCGTTTCCATCGCCGATCGAGACGTCTTGGATGGCTCCGAGGCGTTGGCGGAGGGTATCGGAGATTTGGGCGAATTGTCCGTCCCCGAGGGGAACGAAGCGTCGGCCTTGGCGCAGAGCCGAGAGGAGTTCGGCCAGGGGGATTTCCAGCCCGTTGAGTTCGGCGAAGCCATCGAGGCCGAACCAATCGCGACCGCTGCTGAGTTTGACTTGGAGTCGTTGCGGGGTGATTTCTCCGACGACTTGCATGGGTTGGCTTTTTGGCCAGCAGACCGGAGGGGCTTTTTCACCGAGGTTTTGGATCCGCTGGAGCAGATCGAGTGCATCGTCGGGTGTGGCAGCCAGCCAGGTGAAGGGTGCGTCGTAGGGTAGGAGATTGAGTTCAGCGGCTTGGGCGTATTCTTCGGCGATGGAGGCTTCTTCTTCGAGAGCTCTCAGAAGTTGGAAGCGACCGGCGGTCGTGGCGATACGGAGTCGTTCTGGATCTTGGCCCGGTACGGGTGGTTCGACGACGGCATCGCAAGCGACGCGGAGAGCGACCTGGAGTCCTTCTTTTCCACGGGGGGAGAGATGGAGTTCGATTTTCGGTTCGAGGGGTTGTTCGGGTCCGGCCAGGGATTCTGGCAATTGGACTTCGAGTCGTTTTGGTTTAGCGACGTGGACGATCAGGTCGGCGAATTTTTCGGCGGTATCTCGATCCATGATGGCTTCTCGGCGTTCGGCGGCGCTGAGGTCATTGATGAGTCGCAGGATTCGCGATTCGATGGTGCTCATGAAGAGCACATGGCGTTGTCGGTCGATGCGCAGCAGGAGGGATTCCTGGTTGTGGATGGTGCCCAGGAAGATCGTTGGGTCTTCGTGGATTGCATCGATGCGGACATTGGATTGGAAGACAGCGGGTTTGAAGGCTTCGGCTTCTTGTTCGACGCGGACCTCGATGGGGACTTCTCGAATCCGGATCGGAGTTTGGACAGGATCATCCAAGGTGCAATTGGGGTGATCGATCAGGAGTCTGAGGCATTCGCGAATGACGCGTGGGGTTTGTCCTCGGTAGGAGTCTTCGGCCGACTGGAGGACCAGCACGAGCATTTTGTCGGCTGGGTGGGACAGGGCCGTATCGGGGACCGAATCGAGGTTGTCTCGCAGGAGTCGCCCTTTGTTCCATCCCCCTCGTTTTCGGGAGGTCTGCAGGTGGGCTTGGATGCTCACGCCGTAGTTGGAGTATTGCAATCGCCACTGGATGCGTTGGAGGCGGCGATCGGGGTCTTCGTCGGGGTCGGTTTCGGCGAGGGTCTCTTCGATATCGGGTTTGAGGTACGCGAGCGATTCGACGAGTTTTCGTCCGGCTTGGCGTCCATCGGTGATGCAGCTTTGCATCCATTCGACCGCATCGCTAGGCGAGCGTTGGGTCAATTGCCTTCGGAGGTAGTTCAAGCAGTGGACTTGGTGAACACAGGGCTTGATCGTCTCGGTGCACGAGCAGGTCAGCAAGATATTGCGGATGACTTTGCTGGCGGTGATATCACCGATTTGGTGGAGATGTTTCGGATCGAGCTCGACCGCAATACCGGTGGTGAATTGGCCTTTGACGGGCGAAACGCCTTCGAGTTCGAACTGGAAGGCCAGGGAGGCTTCGGCATTCTTCAATCGGGGCAGATCGTTCGAGGCGAAGTACCGCGACATGAGGAGTTGTTGCGGGCGAAACTTCTTTTCTTGCTGAGCGATGGCGCTGAGGATGTGGACGACAAGACCGCTGGATTGCGGCAAGTCCAATTGAGACA